>Ga0105103_10001259_pt1 | contig 14135 bp, 6 predicted proteins | sample PPLLaktember2015_2_FD_79107 | JGI IMG/M metagenome (GOLD analysis project Ga0105103, IMG submission 79107) | Freshwater sediment microbial communities from Prairie Pothole Lake near Jamestown, North Dakota, USA - PPLs Lake P7 Core (6) Depth... | ecosystem: Environmental > Aquatic > Freshwater >...
AAATATCTTAAAATATATAATAGAGAAATAATTGATTGATAAACTTGCAATATAAAATGATAATTATTCAGTTTCTGTTTAAAATTGATGACAGAATTATCTGTTTTTTTAGGTATAATGAAATGCAATTAACTGATCTATTGAAATTTATTAGAAATAATTACCATTTCAATAAAAGTACATTCTTTAAATCACTATCTATGCAATAATGAAAATAAAAATATTATGAGCTATCATTTCAAATAACAGCATCAATAAAACAAAAGCTGAAAATAACTATACGATTTCTGTCTCAATACCATCCAATGCTATTTGGGTAGCTATCTGTGAGGCTTTTTCATAACTCATGTATACCAAAGGCCTATGGCGTGCAAATACCGGGTAGCTCTCGGGCAGCTCTTCATGACCTTCGCTTCGGTATAAAATACCCACCAGGAATAAGCCCGACTTCACATCGCGTAACCTATACAAAGGCAAATGCTCTGAGTGTTCAATTAGTTCTTTGAGTTCAAGTGATGAAATAATATCGTTCCCTGTCAACTTGAGTGATCTTACAATTTCACCTGAATCAGGCGATCTTCTAAAATGCAGGAACCCTTTATTTATAAAACAAGAAACCAGGATATTATCATCAAGTATAATCATTGGGTTATCCCCCCTACCCATCAATCTGGCATTAAAACCATTTTGTGTAAAGAGCTGTAACGCCCTCTTTCCATCCTCTACCATGAATATTCTTTATAGAATGTAAATTATTGATCAATTTATTTACGTGCAAATATATTATTTCTTTATTACGAAAAGCACATGAAAATTATTATCATGAACTGCAAAAAGCACTTCGTTAATAATGAAAAAAAATCTTTTTTTGGCGGTTGCTAATATATAAAAGTTATTAATTATACCCACTTTTTTTTTATAATTAATCCTCAATTAATAATTTCTAATTGACACTTACATAAATTAACAGATTCAGGGTTCATAAACTTTATAAATTAATCTTTATTAATATAGCTTTACTACGCCAATACCTGGTCTATCATTTAGTGTTACTTTACCATCAACTACCTTCATGCCATCAAAAAAATCGTTTTTAATTAGTAATGGCCCGTCCAGATCGGTATAGTCGGTATTAAGTGAAAGATGAGCTGCTGCCGAAACGGCGCAAGAAGTTTCTATCATACAACCTATCATTGTTTTAACTCCAATAGTTTTAGCAAACTCTATCATTTTACGGGCTTCGTGCATACCTGTACACTTCATAAGCTTTATATTTACACCAGTATACGCTCCATATAGTTTTATAAGGTCGATATAGCGTTGAATAGCTTCATCGGCAAAAATAGGGATAGGACTTTTAGAGCTAAGCCAGGCAGTATCGTCGATTTTTTCTTTAGGTAATGGTTGTTCGATAAACAATACACCCATATCTTTAAGCCAATATGCCATATCAAGGGCATATTGCCGGTCTGTCCAACCCTGGTTAATGTCTACATACAATGGCTTATTTGTAACAGAGCGCACAGCTTCAATTATTTCAATATCATTTCCTTTACCCAGTTTAATTTTTAATATTTTGAATGATTCAGCTTCTTCAACTTTTTGTTTTATTACTTTAGGAGTATCTATTCCTATAGTTAATGAGGTATTAGGAGTTTTTTCCTTATTGTAACCCCATATCCGGTGCCATGGATGACCAAGCATTTTACCAATTAAATCGTGTAAAGCTATATCTACAGAGGCTTTAGCAGCATTATTTTCTGGCGCAACAGAATCGACATAATGTAAAATATCCTCAATATTATATGGATTGGAAAATATAGATAAATCGACTTTGGATAGAAATATGCCTACCGATTCCAATGACTCGCCCAAATAATATGGCACAGAAGCCTCGCCATAGCCAACCAATCCATCGTATTCAATTTCGGTTAGCATAACATGCGTTGTAGTCCTAGAATTGGATGCTACAGTAAAAACATATTTCGATTCAAGGGTATATGGTTTAAATGTTAGTTTTAACATTGTTTTAGAATATAAGAAATTAATTTGTTGGTTTTAGAAAAATTTGTATAATTGACCTTTGTAAAACCATATAAACACATTTTTAAACTATACTATTTATAAAATAATTGAAGCTTACACTCGTTTAAATGTTGAAATTTTTAATAAAAATATAATACTTTCGGTTTAAATTTTAAAAATATTTTCCAATTTAAGACCTATGAAGAAAATATATTTCATACTATTTATTGCATTATCCTTCAATGGATATATATTTTCGCAAACGCCCCAAAAATTTAATTTAACAAAAGATGGCGTTAAACCAGTGGTAATCCAATTAGACGCAACATATTCCGCCAGTCTTATATATTCAAGAATAAAGGAGTGGATTGCAATGAATTATAAAGATCCTAAGGCAGCAATAAGAATTGACAATGAAAACTCATTGGTGAAATTCAGTTGCTATGAAGCCAAAGGTTGGAAAATTAAAGTAAATAACCTAGATACATGGAATGATATGAGATATACAATCAATGTTGATATTAAAGACTCGAAATACAGGGTAACATTTGCAACTGACGAGACCCGATATAAAGTATGGTATAATAGCGATGGTACGATTCTTAAAAAATTTAAAGAGTCGGAAACCAGCTTTGAAAATAATATGAATAAAACTTTAACATCCTTATACAATCATATTAAAAGCCCTAAGAAACAAAACACAACAGATGATTGGTAATAAATGAAAATATTCTTTTAATCTTAGAAACTTTATTGTTTTAAAGTATCTTTGCAATTATTTTTAAAACTAAACTATTATGTATTGTAAACTATTATTTATTATAATCGCAGGAACAGTATTGACTTTTTCAGCTTGCAAACCATCAACCAGTAATGGAGGATCAGAACAGGATACCTTAAAAATCAGTAAAGAGGAAATTCAAAAAGGTGTTGAAGAAGTTTTATTTCCGCTACCCGAGCCAATGGAAGTATATAAAATGCTCGAAAACATTGATGCAGCATATGTTGGAAATATATTAAATCCAGTTAAATCATTAGATAAATATACTGGTAGTAATGCTAAGGCTGTAAACCTTGGTATTTATGCTGCTGACCTTTCGTATGCAACAGTTTATAACAAAAAAAATGATGTGGATGCTTATAGCCAGGTGCTTCAAACAATTATTGAGGATCTGGCAATAAAAGTGGACTATCAAACCCTTACAAGCCAGGAAAGTAGAAAAAAAATTGAAAACCCTGATTCACTTGCAAAAGTAACCACCCAGGTTTTTTATAATGTATATGATTTTCTTTATAAAGAAAGTGACCCTTCTTATGCTGCTTTGATGGCCAATGGTTATTATATTGAAGGATTATACATAGCTACACATCTGATGAAAGAAACCTACAACAATTTTGAAATGCTCAAAATTGTATGTCAGCAAGAACAACCTCTGGCTGAAATAATTAAACTCAATGAAAAATTTGCTGATAATGAAAACATTCAAACTATTCAGGTTTCCCTTAAAAAACTGAAAGCTTTCTACGAATCAACTAACGGAAGCATTAATCAGCAACAACTGGATGAAATTGCAAAATCCATTGATGCTATTAGAAAAAGCTTAATTTAAAAGAACTTCAATTTATATTTAACTGCCTTGGAATGCGAAGCTATTTGCTGGCTTAGCACTAAAGGCAGTTTTTTTTGATTTTGATCAAATGAACGAGTCGATATTGCAGGCTTTAATGCAGCTTTTTGCTTTAGGTGCTTATGTTGATGATAAGGGTCATATATTTATTGACCGTGATGTCCTGAACGATTACCTCGAACGACAATTTACCATTGAGATGGTAAACAAATACCTGCTATCGTTTGATCAGTTTTTATTACAATATCATCCCGATACTATCCTTGTTAATGATGATAACCGGATAGAACAGCAAAATATTAACTATAAAATTGCCGAGGAAATATGTATAAAGCTTAACCTTGAACTTCGGCAGGAACAGAAGATAATTGTCCTGATATATTTACTTGATTTTATTTGCGCTAATAAAATTTCATCTTCATATCAGCTGAATTTCCTTGAAAACGTTGCCCGAAACTTAAATATTCCCTTGGATGAGTTTTACGATTTACGCCATTTTACTTTCGATGAAATCGTTAAAATACATGCGCGACAAAATCTTTTGATGATAAACTCGTCGAAAGACGTTAAAGAAGAAGATATTAAACATTTGTTTATTGATAAAATAACGGGCAATATTGTTGTCATGCAAATTCCTTCGACAAGTACTTTGGTATTCAGGTACTATGGCGATCAGGCACTTCTATTAAACGGACATAATATAAAGCCTCACCGGTCATACATATGGGGACAAGGATCGGTTATTAAGAACCCACGCTTTGGAAGCATATATTACATATGGGTAAGCAGCCAATTTATCAAAGCATCAAATCAAAACCAATTTGTATTTACCGCCAGCGACATCGAATTTTCGTATGGAAATAGTCCAAACGGCATCAAGCGTTTCAGCCTTAATGAGGAGTCAGGGAGGTTAATTGGTATTATTGGTGGTAGCGGGAGCGGCAAATCGACTTTACTTAAAGTATTAGCAGGGATTATTAAGCCCCATCATGGAAATATAGAAATTAACGGTCAAAGTATTTATTATAATGAACAGAATTCAGAAGATGATACTATTATTAGAAAAGGGCTTATTGGATATGTCCCCCAGGACGACTTTCTGATCAAAGAACTTACTGTTTGGGAAAACTTACACTTTAATGCACGTTTCTCTTTTAGTGATTGCGATAAGGAAGAAATTAATAAGATAGTTGATAAAGCATTATTAGACTTTGACCTTGTTGAAGCCCGTGATTTAAGGGTTGGCGATGCTTTAAGCACTTATTTAAGCGGCGGACAGCGTAAGCGACTAAACATAGCCTTGGAACTTATTCGTGAACCTGCAGTTCTTTTTGTTGATGAGCCTACTTCGGGACTATCATCGAGCGATTCGGAAAAAGTAATGAACCTGCTTAAAAGACAAACAATTAAGGGCAAACTGGTTTTTGCCAATATTCATCAACCTTCATCCGATATTTTTAAGCTTTTTGATAAATTACTTGTAGTTGACCAGGGCGGTCGAATTGTGTGGTACGGAAACCCAATAGATGCATTAACCTATTTCAAGCGAATGAACCACATTGTAGATGCTGAGAATAGTGAGTGTTTATCGTGTGGTAACATCAATCCCGATCAGATATTACGTAATATAGAAGCAAGAGTGGTTGATGTAAATGGCCGCCTTACTCGTAAAAGAAGGACATCGCCGCAGAAATGGTACGAATTATATATGGAAAAGATCGATCCGATTATCCAAAATATAAAGCGCTCACATTCGGGACAATTACCCCAAGCCCGTTTCAGTGTACCATCGCGTTGGGAACAAATTAAGTTGTATTTTAAACGAGACCTACAGGCGAAATTTAAAAATAATCAGTATTTACTGGTAACCCTATTCGAAGCACCTGTTCTGGCTTTGATCCTTGCATTTTACACCCGAAGTTCGCGTGATTTGGGTGGTAATGTAATGATGTATACATTTGGTTTGAACAATAATATTCCAGCCTATTTGTTTATGGCAGTGATTGTTGCATTATTTCTTGGTTTGGTTATTAGCGCCGAAGAAATTTTTCGCGATCGAAAACTGCTGGAGCGAGAGAGATTTCTGAATTTAAGTCGTTCAAGCTATTTGTTTTCAAAAGTAGGTATCATGTTTATGATCTCTGCAATTCAAATGTTACTCTTTGTATTAATTGGTAATTATATCCTCGAAATTCGTGGAATGACATGGCGTTATTTTTTGATTTTGTTTACAACTGCAGCATGGGCAAATTTAGTAGGCCTTAATATTTCTTCCGGATTTAAATCGGTTGTAACTATTTATATCCTGGTCCCTCTAATACTTGTACCTCAATTGTTATTTAGCGGAGTTGTTGTCGATTTTCACAATCTTAACAAATCAATTCAGTCTTTTAAATATGTTCCGATGGTTGGGGATGCTATGACTTCGCGTTGGTCGTATGAAGCAATTGTAATTTCGCAATATCGCGACAATCCATACCAGAGGCAGTTTTTTGACCTTGAATGCAGAAAAAGTGATGCCATGTATACCAAGGCATATCTTATTCCTGAGCTTACAGACAGATTAGATTACATTAACCAGAACATAAACAATCGAAAAAACTTTAAACAAGTTATATTTGATATAAACTTGCTTTCCAACGAACTGAAAAAGCTTAGCCTTAAAACCAGCTATAATTATAAACCGTTAGTTTCCGAACTTGATATTCAAGATTTTAACACTGAAACTTATAATAGAATTTCAACATTTTTAAATAATACCCGAAACAAATATCATTCTATTTATTTAAAAGCATTGAAAGAAAATGATGAGAAATACTCCAGGTTAATTGAGGAAAAAGGAGGAACAGAAGCTTTTAATTCATTTAAGAATAAATACTACAATACTCAATTAGCTTCAATTGTAAGAAATGAGAAAGAAATGGTCAATTTTTTTGTATTTAATGACAATATCATCAAATTAAAGGACCCTGTTTATACACTTCCAATGGATTACAATGGGCGGTCGCATTTTTATGCCCCAATGAAAAGGATAGGAAATTATTACCTTGATACCTTCTGGTTCAATATTGCTATTGTATGGCTGAGTACTATTCTCTGGTTTATTTTTCTATACTTCGACCTATTGTTCAAACTATTTAAATACTTCGAAAACATAAGGCTCAGAAGGTTTAACCAGCAAATAACCAATATATTGGCTAAACAATATGAAAGGAAATAAATAGATTTTACTATACACCATCTTGAAATATGAATTCAATTTAAAACCAGTCAATCTGATTTTAAGTTACATAATCATTCTTTTGATATTCAACTTCAATTTCAATCAGTTAGTCAATATCTTCTTGACTTTGCTTTTTTAGTTCATTAAATTTATTATCGATATTTAAACCTTTCTCATTTCTCTTTGGGCATATTTTGATTGAATATAGCAGTTAGTTGATATTTTTGTCATATCTCATTAAATATTAGGAAATTAGAGTTATTGTATGTGACGAGGTTATTTAACATTAAAAACCAATACAATATGAAACCATATCTACAAAAAGTCATGCCATTGCTTATGACTTTGTTTCTATTAAACAATGCCAAAGTAAATGCACAGTATACCGAATTTTATGGTACTACTTATAAAGGTGGAAAATATAGTTCAGGTACTATTTTTAAAACTGATGGAGATGGTAACAATTTAAATGTTATCTATAATTTCCCTATGATGAATGAAGGAATTCATCCAGTTGGTAGTCTTTGTGCCGCGCCTAACGGAAAATTTTACGGAATTACTACAGAGGGTGGATATTATAAAGATAATCCTAATGGAGATGGTTATGGGATTTTATTTGAATGGGATCCAATAACGAATGAATATAATGACCAATATAATTTTACTAATACTTTTAAAAATGGTAGATATCCAAAAGGTTCTTTAATTTATTGTAAAAATGGAAAACTTTATGGTACGACATCAGGTGGAGGTGAAACAGGAAATGGAGTTCTTTTTGAGTGGGATCTAATTACTAATACATATACAAAAAAACTCGACTTTGGAACAACTGAAGTATATACTCCGGCTGGTTGTCCTATAGAAGGACAAAATGAGAAATTATATTGGATGACAGAAGAAGGAAATATTATCGAATGGGATCCTATCAATAATAAATACACTAAAAAATATCAATTTAATGATTCATTAGCGGGAATCAATCCTTTTGGGACTTTGATGTTGGCTAAAAACGGTAATTTTTTCGGTATGACTACTTTTGGAGGGAAATATAATGATGGTGTTCTTTTTGAATGGAACCCGACAACTAATGAATATTTAAAAAGATATGATTTTACTGAACATGGTTATCAAGGTACTTTAGTGCAGGCAAACAATGGCAAAATATATGGAATTAATGATAATACTTTATTTGAATGGGATCCAATAGCTTTAACCTACTCTCAAAAATATATTTTTAACAATAACGAAGAAGGAACTGTTCCAAGAAACAATCTTATACAAGCTGATAATGGGAAAATATTCGGAACTACTGTATCTGGAGGAGTTAATAAATATGGAGTATTGTTTCAATGGGATATTAATTCAAACACATACACTAAATTACTCGATTTTGATGGGCCTGAAAAAGGGAGGTATCCTGAAAGCCTCACCTTGGCAGATAATAATCGACTTTATGGAATTACTAATTATGGAGGCTGCAATAATAGTGGGGTAATATTTGAATGGAACATTAATACCAATACCTATACAAAAAAAATTGACTTTAATTATTGTATAAATGGTAGTAATCCTATTGGATCTCTTACACATGGAAATAATAAAAAAGTATATGGGACGACAAGTTCAGGTGGAAAATATGGTCTTGGTGTATTATATGAATTGGCGATTTCAACTAATACTTTTATCAAAAAAATAGATTTTAATGGTGAAGAAAAGGGAAGCAGTCCATGTGGTTTTATGATCCTTGGTAACAATGGAAAACTAATTGGGATGACCCAGAATGGCGGAAAAAATAACAATGGTTTAATTTATGAATGGGACCCTGTTACTAATGATTTTTCTATTATATATGAATTCGAGAAAATTGAAAATGGAATTTATCCGGTAGCAAGTCTTGTAAAAGCTAACAACGGTAAATTATATGGGTTAACCGACAGAGGAGGATTAAATAATTTTGGGGTAATCTTTGAATGGGACCCTGTCTCCAATGTATATATAAAAAAATTTGATTTTGAAGGGTTAAAATGGAGTGGTAGTTACGGGCTCGACCATTGTGGTTCATTGACTTTAGCAAATAACGGTAAACTTTATGGAATTAATTTTAATATGGATGAAACCGTAATTTATGAATGGGACCCGGTTAATAATATATATTCTAAAAGATTTGACAAAAGGGAATATTATGAACAATTTCCAGCTTGTCCCTTAATACAAGTTGATAATGGGAAATTCTTTGTGTTAAAAAGTGGTGGAATTGAGTACAGTTGTGGGCAATTTTATGAATGGGATACTACTACTAATATATTAATAAACAGAAAAAAGATAAATCATTTTATTTCTTCTTCTGGATCTCTTTTACAGGCAAAAAATGGTAAAATATATGGTACAAGTCGCTATGATGGATTGAATTATCAAAGTGTACTATATGAATGGGATCCAGTTACATATGATTATATTCCAAAAGAATCATTTAATGAAAAGAATGGTAGTGTCCCGAATAACAATTTAATAGAAATAAGGTACTCAACATCAGATACAATTAACGCTGAAGCATGCAATAGCTATACCTCCCCAAGTGGCAAAACATGGACTTGCTCCGGCATTTACCACGATACTATATCAAATGCTGCAGGTAGCGATTCAATTTTTACAATAAAACTAAAAATCAAGAAAAGTACAACAAGTACCATATTTCCAGTTTCAAATAATAGTTATACATCACCAAGTGGCAAAATATGGGCATGGTCGGGGAATTATATAGATACTATTCCCAATGCAGAAGGCTGCGACTCAGTTATAAATATAAACCTAATAATAAACCTTTGTTCTGAGTTTTATGGTATAACTGCTGGAGGAGGTGAATATAATGTTGGCACTATATTTAAAACCGATGAAAATGGTGAAAATCTAAAGGTTATAAAAGACTTTACTATTGATATTGAAGGAACATATCCTACCGGATACCTTTGTAAAGCGAAAAATGGGAAACTCTATGGAATGACTACTGAAGGAGGATTAAATAATGGCGGTGTTATTTTTGAATGGGATCCAATCACTAATACATATATTAAAAAACTAGATTTTAACTGGTCTGAAAAAGGTGGAGCTCCTGAAGGTAATTTATTATTCACAAACAATGGAAAACTTTATGGAATGACATCTGCGGGAGGAGCAAATTACTATGGTGTAATCTTTGAATGGGACCCATTAACTGATGTATTTACAAAAAAATATGATTTTGATGGGAAAGAAAACGGAGGTTATCCGATAGGTTCTCTTTTACAGGCAGACAATGGCAAACTTTATGGAACGGCTTATTTTGGAGGAGCAAATGGTCATGGTATACTCTTTGAGTGGGATCCAATTACAGATAAGTTTACAAAAAAAATGGATTTTAATGAAGAAAATGGGAGTAAACCACATTGCACACTTATAAAGTCAACCAATGGTAAACTTTATGGTTTAACACCTTTTGGTGGTACTTATAATCAAGGCGTTATTTTTGAATGGGACCCTGTAACCAATATATACATAAAAATGGTTGATTTTAATGGAATTGAAAAAGGGAGAAATCCATTTGGTTCTCTAATGCAAGCCAGCAATGGTGAAATATATGGAATGACTAATTATGGAGGTGTGAATGATGATGGAGTATTATTTGAATGGGATCCTATGACAAACATATTCATAAAAAAAGTCGATTTTGATGTTATAGAAAAAGGTTGGTATCCGTCAGGTTCTCTCATGCAGGCAACAAATGGAAAACTTTATGGAATGACTGCAGGATATGATAGATATGGGTACGGTTCAAATTATGCGGGAAAAGAACTTTATGGGACACTCTTTGAATGGGACCCTGCCACTAATAATTATTTAAAATTAATTGACTTTAATGGTAAGGAAAAGGGACTTAACCCACATGGAGCCCTTATACAAACAGACAATGGTAAATTATATGGAATGACAAATGAGGGAGGTGCAAGCAATTGCGGTGTAATATTTGAATGGGATATTGAAACTAATGCATATACAAAAAAGATCGACTTTAACCATTCATTTAATGGACATAATCCATATGGGCCTATCGTTCAGTCCAATAACTTCAAACTTTATGGAACAACATATAAAGGAGGAACAAATGGTTATGGTGTTATATTTGAGTGGGATACTCGTGCCAATACTTATACAAAAAAGTTTGACTTTAGTGAAACTGATCAATATATATCTTTGACCTTAGCAAATAACGGAAAACTATATGGAATAGCACCCAAAGGAGGGGAGAATGGCCAGGGTATGATCTCTGAGTGGGATCCGGTCACTAACTTATATTCAATAAAATACGAATTCAATGAAGCAGAATATGGAAGATATCCTAAAGGTATTCTGATGCAGGCTGCCAATGGTAAATTATACGGAGTAACCACCATATTGGAAGGATCAGGATTACATAATAATTGGACTATTTTTGAATGGGACCCCTCAAACAATACCTATACAAAAAAACTCGATCTGGACTCAGTTGAACATGAAGGAATTAATCCGACTGGCCATTTAATTCAGACCGACGATGGTACAATATATGGAACAACCATAAGCGGAGGTATTAATTGTGGGGGGTTCCTTTTTGAATATGATCCTGACTCAAATATCTATAACGAAAAATTTAAATTTTGCGAAAGCTGTTATTATCCATATAGTCCCCTGATAAAAGTGAATAATGGAAAGCTTTATGGAATGGCTTATAGTTCTTTTGGATTACCAAGTATAATATTTGATTGGAACCTTGTTACTAAAACTTATAGCAAAATTTATGATATAAAAGGGTATACAACTATAGGTTCTTTGATGCAGGCAAAGAATGGAAAACTCTATGGAATGGCTATTGGTGGTATTAATGGAGAATTTTTTGAATGGGACCCACTCACCAATACCTATACGAAAAAAGGCGATATTGATGGAAGAATTGGTGATATGTGTAATGGAGATTTGACTGGAAATGCCTGTTTGATAGAAATCACCTACTCAAAATCAGATACAATTAACGATGAATCATGTAATAGCTATACCTCGCCAAGTGGCAAGTATAAATGGACTTGTTCAGGAACATACAAGGACACCATACAAAACTCTGCTGGCTGCGACTCAATTATTGTTATAAACCTAAAAATTAAGAAAAGTACTAAAAAGACTATTTGTCCGGCAGTATGCGATAGCTATACATCACCCAGCGGTAAAATATGGACTTGTTCGGGTACATACAAAGATACAATACCTAACTCTGTTGGTTGTGATTCGGTTATTACTGTAAAACTAAAAATCAAAAAGAGTACAACAAGTACCATCTGTCCGGCTGTATGTGATAACTATACTTCTCCAAGTGGTAAAATATTTACCTGCACAGGAACATACCAAGATACAATACCTAATGCTGCCGGATGCGATTCAATTATTACAGTTAATTTAACAATAAAGAAGACTGCAAGCATTATAAATCCTGTAGCATGTTATAGTTATATTTCACCCAGCGGTAAAATATGGATTAACTCGGGAGAGTATTTAGATACTGTAACAAATACGGTTGGCTGTGATTCAATTATTACGGTGAATTTGACCGTTAACTCAGCGAATTCATCAGTAATGCAGGATCAGAAAATGCTAACAGCAAATGCTTCTGGGGCAATATACCAATGGTTAGATTGTAATAATAGCTTTGCCCCTATTGAAGGAAAGACCAAACAAACCTTTACAGCTGACGAAGCGGGGCATTATGCAGTAATCGTATCAGAAAATGGATGCACAGATACATCGGACTGCTATTATGTAAATTCATCAAACTCATTAGATTTACATAATACACACGATATAACCTTGTATCCGAATCCTACAGATGGATCAATATACATCAACCTTGACAGGGGTTATACGAATGCGCTTTTAACAATAAGCAGTTACGATGGGAAGGTTATCCAAAAAGAAAATTATATTAACATACAAGTTATTAGCTTAAAATTGGCTCAAAAACCTGGTATTTATATTGCTACAGTAGCTTGTGAAAATGAAACATTAGTATTTAAAATCGTAAAATATTAATTATTTAAAATTCAAGCATTTATTTTACTGAATCATTAAAAAAGTCGTGCATATTGCACGACTTCCTGTGAACCTGGAGGGACTCGAACCCCCAACCTTCTGGTCCGTAGCCAGATGCTCTATCCATTAAGCTACAGGTCCATTTTATATATCTGCTAATGCAATTTCAAACGGAGTGCAAATATAGAAATTATTCGAAATAATAAACCTTCTTAAAATAAATTTATTCTTTTTGGACGATCACTGGCTCTTTTGGCAATGTGAATGTAAACGTTGTTCCTTTATTAACCTCACTGTCAATAATTAGCTCCCCTCCATTTAGCTTAACAAAATCATTTGTAATAATTAAACCAAAACCTGAACCTAATTCATGGTTTGTTCCGGGGGTAGAAACGGAATTGCAATAGGTAAATAACTTACTGATTTTATCAGTAGGAATGCCAATTCCACTATCTTTTACACTTATAGCCATATTGTTATCGGTATTATTGACTAAAATTTCTATATTACCACCTCTTTGAGTATATTTTATTGCATTAGTTAATAAGTTCCTCAAAATTGTATTAAACATATTATCATCGGCATATACCTTATTATCAATAATATCGTTATATATCAAATTAACCCCTTTATTATTCGCCTGAAATTGAGAGAGGTTAATGGTACCCTTGATAAGTACATTCAGATTGCAGTACCTTGGATTAAATGCAATTTTTCCAGTCTGCATCCTGATCCATCCTAAAAGATTATCGAGTAAATTATGCGAGGCCCTGGCCGAATCGACCATATTTGTTAACATTTCTTTTTTTTCATCGTCTGAAAATGTTTCATAGCTATTTAATATTATTTCTCCCAGTCCCATAATATTAAAAAAAGGAGTTTTAAGGTCGTGGCTAATAATAGCCAATATAGTATCCTTTGTTGCGTTCAGATCGCGTAATTCTTTCTCACGGCTTTGCAAACTAATATGTGTTTTAACACGTGCAAGCAATTCTTCAGGATAAAATGGTTTAGTAATGTAGTCGACCCCTCCAATTGAAAAACCTTTTTTAATGCCCGCTTCATCAGCTTTTGCAGTGATAAAAATTACCGGTACTAATTTATTCCTTTCGTTTGCTTTAATTCTCTGGCATACTTCAAACCCATCCATCTCTGGCATCATAATATCA
>Ga0105103_10001260_pt1 | contig 14119 bp, 12 predicted proteins | sample PPLLaktember2015_2_FD_79107 | JGI IMG/M metagenome (GOLD analysis project Ga0105103, IMG submission 79107) | Freshwater sediment microbial communities from Prairie Pothole Lake near Jamestown, North Dakota, USA - PPLs Lake P7 Core (6) Depth... | ecosystem: Environmental > Aquatic > Freshwater >...
CAGCGCCTCGGGATACCCGTTGATCTCAAGGAACGCCTCGACCGGGGCGACGAGGCTGCAACCGTACATCCAGCTTCCAGTGCATGGATGCGGCCCGAGGCCGACGACGTGGGCCATGCGGTTGTCGTGGCCGCCGGGGTGATCTGCGAAGCCCTTCACCTCGCCGTTGACGACGAGCATCTCCTTCACCTTGCGATACGCGCCGCAGGTGATGCGCTTCGGGTGGTTCATCGCTTCGCGCACGCGCGCGAGCCAGCCAGGAAACAGCACCGAGAGGTCATCGACGAACGCGATCCACCCGTCCAGCGCCAGGCAGATGGCGGTGTTGCGCGCGTTGCTGGCGGCGAACCAGTCCTCCTTCGTCAGCCGGTGCTTGCCCTGCCACACGGTCGGCTTTGGCGGCGTGTGGATAAAGTCGGGCCAGGCCCGCACAACGCTCTCGGCGAGGAACCGCTCGTTGTCGTGCCAGTGGTCGACGACGACGATTCGGATGTCGCGGATGGATGCACCTGCTTCGCGCGCGAGCGACTCGAAGAACCACTCGATCTTCGGCTCCTTGCGACTGGTGAAGTAGGCGATCGTCAGCATCACGCCAACAGGCCGCCGGTCTTCGGTTCTTCCTTCAGCAACTTCTCACTGAAACGAACCATCCGCACGAACACCTGAAACCCGAAGCGCTCACCCACCTTTTGGTGGGCTGGAATGATGAAGCCAGCCGACTGACTGGTAGCCCTGAGCAGACCGTCATTGCCGAATCTCTTGGCGGCTCTGCCGTAGGCTCGCAGCAGCGAGTGGCCCGTAGCAGGCGAATACGTGGCAGGCTTTTTCTTCGCGGCTTTTTTGGCAGGCTTCTTTTTCATCGGCGGTGTTTGGTGTGCTTCTGGTACTCTTCGGCGGAAATCTCATCTGCGTTCTCGTTCTCCAACAGATGCAGCGCCACGCGCGGATCTTTGGTCTCCAGCACGCCCTCAGATTGGCCGGCGACTATGGCTCCCGGTTTCCATCGAAGCCACTCAGGCGCCTTGTTCTCGTGCACGAAAATACGGACCGGCTTAGAAGCGTTGCTCGTTCGGAAATATTTCGGCCCCCAGTTCTTGAACGTAGGATCGCCAAGGAAAAAGTCCGAATGCTCTGCGATTACCGTCATGTAGTCGTTGACGCCGTAGCTCACGAAGAACGTGAAGTCATCCTCCTGAATCAGTCCGTTCGGGAAAACGACGAAGGGCTTCCACGAGTCGATGTTCCTCGGATCGTGCGCGTGCCCATCCGCCTCGCTCCCCACGAGGATCGGCTTCTGTGAGATCTTCGTGATGGTGTACGGCGGCTCGGCCTGGAACATGTAGGCGCCGGCGTAATAGCGGCGCCAGTGCGGCGGGATCGGATAGGGAGTGGCCGAGTGGAAGACCGTCAGCCACTGGCCGCCGACTCGAATCGGCGGGGTGCCGCCGCGGATCGTGCCCCACGGCCACTTCACGCTCTCCGGCTCGGCCGTCGAGACCTGAGTAACCGACTCACCATCTTCATCCAGCTCGAGGATCGTGTGAGGGTCGGCCTTGTAGATCACGGCCAGCACCCCGGGTCGCACCTCGAAGAACTGCCAGTTCTTCTCCTGGTGTGAGCCGCCGTTCTTCCCGTAGCGCGGCCAGTAAACGCGGTCGATCTGCCACTCAGCCTTCTTGCCGCGGCCGACCTTCTTCAACCGCGCGTACTTCATCGTGCAGGTGTACGGCCGGTTGTTGCCGTGGAACATCGTCTCGGTGAACGCCAGGTGCAGCCGGCCGTTAAAGATGAAGAGCCTCGGGTCTTCGTGATGCACCATCACGCTATGGACCTGCTCGGGAAGATTCATCCAGGTGTTCCGGCCGCCCTCCCACTTGCTGTTGATGTCGCAGATCACGACGCCGCAGCGGCCGCCCTGATCCATGCGATGTGAACGGTACGCCATCAGGCGCTCGCCCTCGAAGTCGATGATCGAGGAATTGTAGTTGCGTGGGCTTGGAACGAGGGACCACGCCGGAACAGCCGTGACCTTAACGTCAGGCTGATGGAACACTGAAACTGGGGGAGGCACTCGGGGCTATCCAGAAAGCCCTTACATAAACGGCAAGATTTTTTTGAGCGCCTTGTAGAGCTTGAGGAACATGCTCTTCACCCAGCTCGACCGCGGCAGCTCGAAGACGATCTTGTATTCCTGCAGGTGGCTGTTGAGTAGCGTCGGCCGGTCCGATCCCAGCACCCGGACAGTGATCGGTTCGCCGTTCAGGTTGGTCAGGTCGAGCCGAATGTCCCGCGTGAGGTCGTCGCTCTGGTCGGAGACGTTGCCGAGATCGACGTCCACCACCTTGCCGTGGCCAACCACGGGGCCGCGGAGCGTGATGCGCTTCGACGCGCCCTTGATCGTGGCCAGGTACAGCCCCCTCGGCTCCCATAAGACCGCTTCGATCACGAGGTCGGAGCAGTGGTTGTTCACATCCACGCAGTCCTCGCGGCCGCCGATGACGTGGCCAACCTTGATAAACCCGTCCGAAGAGTCCGTGACCTTCAAGGCGTCCGAGTGTACGGCAGGATCGGCAATGAGGTCGTTTCCGATGTACGTGCCAAGCGGCCGCCTGTGCGCCAAAGAGAAGAGGTTGTTGTCCATGTTCAGTCTCTCACCGAGTCAATGAGTAGCCGTGGATCGTGGCGCTCCATCGGTGGGAGTGGAGGCACGATGATCCTCCCGGCGTTTTGTTTCTCCAATTCGTAGGTCCAGAGCTTGTGTTCCGTCCGGGTGAACCGATCCGCGGTACGCGCATCCAAGTCGCGCTTGATGTCGTTGCGGAAGACCGTGAATTCGGTGGCGAGTTTATCCACAGATGCGCTGATCTTCTCGGTCGAATTCTCGAGCCGTGTCGCGTAGTCCTTGGCGAACCACCCCGCCGTGAGCAGAGCGGCGCACGCCCCAACCGCCTTCACCAGCGGCAGCGAGAGGACGGTATCAACCGTCAGCAGCATCCCTCGTTCAATGGGCAGTTTTTCGTGTGGAGGCATCTCGTTTGCTTTCGGCCATCAGCTCAAGGACCAGCGCCTTGTTGCGCGAGTCCATAGCTTTGGAGAGCTTGGGAAAAAGTGGATCGTCCTTCGGCAGTTCATGGATGACGGCAGATATTTTCTTCAGCGTATCCTCTGCTTCGTCAGCTTCAACCGAACGCTGCCGTTTCGATTTCCCGTCCTGCCACTCTGACCAAAGGTAACCTGCGACGCCCAATATGCTGAGTGTTCCGCCGCCAATCAGGATCCACTTGAACCACGGCTGATTGATCGTCCACGCGCACGCGAAGCAGACCGCAGCCGCGCCGGCCAACACGCCACCCTTTGTGATCGCAGCCATGACGTTGCCGCCCTGCGCCGAAGCGTAGGCGATGAACGCACCGACGAGAATCATGAGCACGCCGGCCCCGACCAACGCCTTGCCCATCCAGCGGAAGAACGCCTGGCGTTCGGCATCCATCTCGGCCTTGTGTGCGGCCTGCAGGTCGTCGAGCACCTTCTGGTTCGCTCGCCGGCTGGCCTCAATCTGCGCCTCAAGAGACTTCCTCGCCGTCGCCTCGGCCGCCCGCGCGGCGTCGCGATCGCGCTCCGCAGTGGCGACGGCAGCGACGAGCTGCTGCGCTTTCGTCTGCTCGGCCTCGAACGCGCTGCGCGCCTCCTGTGCCCGGCCTGCCTCGATGAGTGCCTTCCTGTTCGCCGCCGCCACCATCTCGGCCTGATCTTCGGCCACGTCCGACATGCGCGCTTCCGCCAATCCGAGTTCGCCATCGACGATCGTTTTGGGGTGGCCGTCCTCGTTGGCTCGATTCGCGATCCGGGCCGTCAGGACATTGCTTTTCACCATCGATAGCCGCGCGGCCTGCTTCGTCATGGCCGCCGCCGTCGCCTCGTCCGCCTTCCTCGAGGCTACATCTACGACCTTGACCGGCGTGGTGCCACTCGCAGGCGGAGGCGGGCTCTTGCGCCACGAGAAGCACCCCGTGAGCGCAATGAGGAGGATGACCGCAGCGACGACCTTCATTTCTCGTCAGGCTCCTTGGTGTACTGGTAGGCCTTTGCGCCAGTTGCGATACCAAGTAGCCCGACAAGGGCACCCACCACGGAGCTAGGGATCTCGAGCAATCCCTTTTGGTCCGTCGTGAGCGTGGTGTAGATGGACAGCCCGAGCCACACCAGGATGACGATGAGCACCGAGCAGCAGATGAGGAACATCTGCAGCCGGATTGATGAATCGACGCCCGGCGCTTCTTGCAGGGCGGATCGGAGATAGGCTTTCACGATTCAGGAGGGGGCGTGGTATTCGCCAGGTTGCCAAGCTCATTGATCTTCGTCTCCAGCGAGGCCACGGCATTCACAACCTCCGCAGGAAGATCGGCGTCCTTGATTGCTGCTACCTCAGCCTTGAGCGCATTCACTGTGTTGCCAATCGCGGCAACAGTGTCCGTGAGTTTGGTGACTGCGGTATTTAACTTGGCGATGAGTTCAGCGTTTTTCATCAGGTTAACTTTGAGGGCTTCGGTGTCGGGAAGGATTATCTGCAACTGCTGACGTTGTTGTTTCACGGGATTACGACTAACTTGTGGGGTGGAGCAGAGGCAGAGCCGAGTGGGTTGGTGGCAATCACGCCGTATTCGCCCGAGTGAGTGAGGGCCACAGCCTCGATCACATACGTCGATCCTGTCGCGATGGGCTGCCCGTCCTTCGTCCACTGGAACGTCGGAGGCGGCGATCCATCAGCGGTGGCCATGAACGTGACTCGAGTACCAACCTTCACGGCATCAGGAGGAATGAGCCCAATGCCAAACACGACATGCGCCGGGGTGCGCGGAGCGCCGATGGCTGCCTTGATTTCGTCCAGCCGGGCAAGGATCTGGGTCAACTCAAGGTTTGGTGGCGGCGGCGTGATGGGCCGATCTGACTGGACCGTCACCGAGTTGCTGCTGCTACCGATGAGGCTACGCAGATTGGAGCCATCAATCATACTCACCGCGATCACGGTAAATGCCGAGGCATTGCCCGAACCGATGCTGAGGATGGGAGCGGCGCCCGTTTGATCGTTGGCGACGATCATGGCCACACCGCCTGCCGCTACTACACTCGCCAGTTTCGTCGCGATCGTTGGCCCACCGGTCTGGCGATCGACCAGCACGATCTTCCCCGACCATGACGGATCAGCACTGAGCGCGTTGCCGCCATACACGATCGGCGCGGTGGTGGTTGCTCGGCCAGCATATAGCACCCATGAGCCGGCGATGTTTGCGCTCGGCGTCACGATATATTGAGCGGGAAGCATCGAGGCTAAAACCGCGAAGATCAGAATGGTCAGTATTTTTTCCATGGGAGGGGACAATCTCATCGCCCCGTCGCGGTGATCAAGAGAACGTTTAGATACAAGTGCAGCATTGCGGCCTCGTCATCTGAAAGCGTCCCGTCTGTCAGGTACATTACCGCCAGTCGGTTTGCGGAAAGGAATGAAGTATCATACCCGAAGCATATGAAGTCCGATGAGCTTGCCGGGGTGCTGGTTCCGCCGCCTGCGTCAGTGGCGACAAGGGTGCCGTTTCGGAACAACTTAAGGTCGGTCGATGAGGCTCTGTTGCCGTAATAGTGGTGTTGTCCACCGGCAACCCCGGTGAACGCCCGGCAGTCCCCATCGCCCCAGTAAAAGTTCTCGTTTGTTGCCGATGCTGCGATGCCGAAAAGCTGGCCCGCTGGGATACGGCCGCCGACCGCAGCGTTCCCAACAGGGGCCTGCTTAAACCAAGCGCCCGCCCCGCCATTTCCAGAATTGAGATCGTTGGGGCCGATTCCGAGGGTGAGATACTGGGTGCCGGTGCTAGTCAGGCCTACACTCTGGGAGAAGTCACCATCAACGAAGCCGCTGTTGCCCGCGATGCCGTCGGATAGCGTGTCGATCAGTGGAACGCGTGCCGCCGCAAGGTTTGAGCCAAGCAGAGGAAGAAGCCACTTGATCTTGGAGAAGGAAGATAATGACTTCAGCCCCGTGACCAGATTGTCGGCGATCTGAATAGAGTCAGACGCGAGAGTCCCAGAGTTCGACCGAACCCGGCTTTCCCACAACGCTGTTTCGGAGTTCCTCCGTCCGATACGCCCCGTTGGGATGAGCAGAGTTTCACGAAGGATGCTGTGCATCAGGGCCACCTCGGTAGAGGTGAGGGTGCCGTCCGTCAGGTAGGCAACCCCGGCGGCGCCTGCGTAGTATTGGCTCGCACTCAGCTCCCAGCCGAAGAGCTGGATCGAGCGATCAGAGGCCCCGGAAGCCGCGTCCGACGTCGTGTTGGTCGCCAAGGACGCCCCGTTTATAAAGATCTCCCGTGAGGTGGAGCTACTCCGCTGTCCGTAGACGTGACCGGGTTCAAGATAGGCGCCACCGCCGGTCGAGACCGCGTTGTTGGCTGTCGCGCCCCAGATGATGTCAGTCTGCGGAGACGGGTGGGTGCGGATGCAAAAATAGTTCGTGGCGCCCGTGTTTGAGCAGCCCATGAGGACGCTGTTCGTCGTCCCAGTCGTGTTGAAGTCGAGACCGTACCACCCAAGTCCACCGTTGTTGGTGGTGCCGAGTTCACTCGGGAGGTAGCCCGTATCCATCCACTTGGTTGAGCCATTGCCGACCATGCCACCCGACCGTGTGTTGTCGGCATCGACAAAGCCGGTGACGAACGCTTTTCCCTTGCCGCCGCGGTCATATAGCGGGACTGCCCAAGTGTTCTCCGAAGTACCCAGAAATGGATACAAGGCGACAATCTTCGGGGCGATGCCGGAGTCGTTGAGAGCGCGAACCAGCCGATCAATGATTATGACGTCCCCGTGGGTGTGGAGACCGCCACTGGTGCTGCATAGGGCCTTCCACGCGAGCGTCTCCGGGGCAAGACCGCGGGCCGTGCGGCCCCGAAGCGGGCCCTGACGCCGGCCTCGGCCGTCGGTCAGTGGAAGATCGGCAACAGGGGTCATTACGGAGTGATCCGGTTCACGTAGCCGACGATGTTGATGACGTTGGCCGTCGCCGCGAAGGCTGTGATCGTGACGTTGGTGATGCAGATACCGGGGATAATGGGCACAAGGCCGGACTCCGGCGCCAGCGTGACCTCGATCAAGTCATCAGGGGAGGTCGTGCCGCCGAACTCGACCGTCAGCTTGCGGGCCGTCGTGTCGGTGTTGCTGGCCCAGAGCCACACCTCGTCCTTGTCTGTGGCGTGGCCGGCATGAATTGTGGTCCCGGTCGTGGCCGTGGCAACAACCTTGATCGGGCGCCCGGTGGCATTGGCTGAAAGGTGGACCTTGGAATACGTGGGCATGATATCGAGATAGAGTTAGCGGTTCAGCTGAACACCTGTACTTCGAGGATGTCTGCGCCACCGCCACCGCCATCACCCTGCGCACCCTGCGCACCCTGCGCACCCTGCGTGCCAGCACCTTGCGCGCCCTGCGTGCCCTGAACGCCCTGCGGGCCACTGCTATCGACGTCCTCGGCCTGCAGGATACCGGCTTGAATGGTGAGGTCATCACCATCGCTCGTCTCGCACCAAAGCTCGATGTAGTCGTTCAGCGCGAGTTGGACCAAGCCGGAAAGAGACACCTCTTTTTGATCGGTAGCGGAACCGAAATAGACAGGAGCCGTGAGGCCCGTGATTAGAGATCCATTCTTGTAGATGTAGAGCGTGACAGTGCTCGTGCCACCACCGGCTTTCGTGAGGTACACGTGGGCCGCTACCGCGAAGTCTCGAGTGACGGAGTCCGTGTAGGTCAGCCGGTTCGTGGTCGCGCGCGTGAAGTTGTTGCCGGAGCCTTGCGCGGCCGTCGTGCCGGCTGCCTTGACCGGCGTAACAGCGACGTTGGTGGTGGCAGCAGGCGTTGACCAGTAGATCGCGCCAAAGGAGCCTTGGTTGCCAATCGGCCCCTGCGTGCCCTGATTGCCCTGCGTGCCCTGATTGCCCTGCGTGCCCTGATTACCCTGCGTGCCTTGGGTGCCTTGCGCACCCTGGAACCCCTGATTGCCCTGATAGCCCTGATTGCCCTGCGCTCCGGCAACGCCCTGGTATCCCTGATACCCCTGCGAACCCTGAGCGCCCTGAGCGCCCTGAGCGCCCTGGCCACCCTGCGTGCCCTGGCCGCCTTGGGCGCCCTGCGTTCCGCCCGCGCCCTGCGCGCCCTGGCTGCCCTGAGATCCCTGCGTGCCCTGTGTGCCCTGATACCCCTGCGATCCTTGGGCACCCGCTGCGCCTTGCGCACCCTGCGCGCCTTGCGCACCCTGCGCACCCTGAACGCCCTGCGGCCCGGGCGCGCCGTCGTCGTCATCGATGAAGCCAGCCGGAGAGATGAACGTCACGCTGTCGCCGGAGTTCGAGATCTGGACGACGAACTTCGAGAGGTCGTAGGTCTTGCCCTCGATGTGCGGGAACGAGTACGGCGCCACCATGAGAGGCGTCGTGGTGTCGTAGCCAACGAGAACGGCCGCCACATTGCCGGCGGCCGGCTGGATAAGAAGGCTCGGCACCTGGCTGGCGTTCGCGGTTAGCGCAGTGGCCACGCCAGTCGAAGCTGGGGCACACGTATCCTGAATGACGATGGCCTCTCTGCTCATGCCGCAAGTTATGGCTCCTCTGCCCTAACACTCAAGGTTAGAACTCGTATGAGATGTGCGCGATGCGACAGGCCTTGGATCCGCTGGCCGTCCATCCAGTCACGCCAGAGCCAAACCCGACGAGCAAGACCGACGTGTTAGAATCGACAGCTACGTAGCCCTCATTGACCGTTCCAGCATTTTCGATCTGCGCGGCCCCGATCCATGCCATCGACGCGATGTTCTTCGCTGTGACGGGAAGGCTGGTAAGCGTGAAACTGGTGGCGTTCGACGTGCCCGAGTTGGGCTGGCGCAGCGCAATGTGGCAGGTCGTGCCAGTAATGCGGAACTTGGCGATGGTGCCGGTCGGGTTTGCCGAGAAGCCAGTGAAGCCTGGCGTGAAGTTGAACCAGTCGGGAAACGACGCTGGCGCATCGACATTCGCCCAGTAGGGCAATGTGATCGCGGCATTGGCCAGCGTGTAGTCCGAGCCGCCGGTAATCGTTACGGTGGTGGTGCCCACGGAGTGCGAGCTGCTCACCACGTAGAAGAATTTAACGCCCGAGTTCGTGAGTTTGATCTTGAGGCCCTTCGAGTATTTCGAGGTGAGATCACCCGCCACCGTAAAGGTGGAGGCACTCGCGTAGGTCCACGTTTCGCCGGCTGCCGTCCAGCCGTCGGTTGCGGCGCCGGCGCCGGCGGCGCCCTGAGCTCCTTGGGCGCCCTGAGCTCCTTGGGCGCCCTGACCTTCATCTTCAATGGGTGAGCCTGTGGGTCCCGCAAAACGATCAATTCTGTTGGCTGCTGTGGTGTGGCTCATGGTTTAGCGGTTTTGAGATCCGGTGTATGGTTCGATGTCCAAAGATTCGCTGAAGCGGTTGAACTGGTTGACGGCTGAACGCACGGCGGCGCGGCCGTTGTCGGGCAGCCCCTTCAGCAGCCTGAAATACTCCTCCTCTGAGAGCCGGCGGTAAACGTTCTTCAGCGGATGGCGCTGGGCGAAGGCCTGCGAGACATAGGCCACCGGGTCTTCGCGCGCCGTGGGCACGTTGGCCGCGGCAAACCGCACGGCCTTGCGCCACTCGGTCATGAACTCATCGCGGTCGTTGCCGTAGGTCGCGAGCACCATCCGGTTGATGTAGGCGTTGAGAGGGACGGTCGAAGACTGGGCGCCGCGGCCGGTGCGGACCTCGAGCCCCATCTCGCGACCGGCGACGCGCATCCAGTTCTGGGCATTCACGCGCTCCATGAAGCGGGACTCGGCGTTGTCGAGCTCCAGCCAATTGCTGCCCACCTGCCAATACTGCAGGACCGAGTTGCCGCCGACCGACATGATCAGCGGCCGCACGACGGCGGTGTATTCGGGCGATCCCAAGATCCAGGCATCGTTCACCGCGCGGAAGAATCCAAACGCTGAATTCGCCATCACGATGCGCGAGTCGAGCGAGAGCGTGCGGTTGTCGCCGCCACCGTGGCCGATGTTTGTCGCCAGGTTGATGACTTCGCCGAAGACGCCGAAGGTGCCGGCGCGATTCAGGTTCTCGCTCATCGAGAGGAACGCCTCGGCGTATTGCTGGTTGCGCAGAGCGGCCGGGATGTTGGCGACGCTGCGCAGGTTCCGCTTCCTGCCGACGATGTACTCGTGATACCAGTCCGAGACCATCGACATTGCGAGGCCCGCCGCTCCGATGACCGCGAGAGCGAGCACCCCGCGCGCGATAGCCTCGGCTCGGTATTTGTCCTGCGGGTCCAGGCCGAGACGCGTGAGCTGCATCGCGCGCCGGATCGGCCAGCCCCACAGCGGCAGCATGAACCGCGCGGCCGAGCTGGTCCACGCCTTCGGGGTCATCGACGCGATGTTGCCCTCAAGCACCTGCTCAGTGGCGACGAACCCGTGAATCAGAGCGCGATCGCGCCGGGTCAGGATCTGGTTGCGATCACCCCCTGCGCTGGTTCCACGGGCGAGCGCGTCGCGCGCCAGCTTCGACACGTCGAGCCCGTACCCTTCAAGGAGTTTGACGCGCATCGCCTCGAACGCAGCCGCTTCGCCGCCTGTGAGGCCCATCGCCGCCGCATCGGCCTGATACGTCGGACTCGTGATCCTCAGATCCTGCATGTGCTTCATCACCTGCAGCGTCATGTCCTCGACGCGGTGCCAGGCTGAGAGGGTGCTGGCGCGCATCGTCTCCTGCACGAACTGCTGGAACGGAGCGAACGGCCGGAACGCAGTGAAGCGCCCACCCTGCTTCGTGAACGTCGCACCCTGCGCACGCATCCAGATCCTCATGCCGCGACTGACCGGGCCCTCCTCAAACCCGCGCGGCGCCCCATCTCCCAGTGCCGCGTGATACCGGCCAACGTAGCCGAGATCCGTCGCGGCATCGTTGTAGCCCTCTTCCACCCACTTCGTCTGCAGGCGCGAGGACTTGAGCAGGTCCAGCCCAACCGCCTGGCCGAGCGATCCGACCACACCCTCGCCGAGAAACTTCCAGCTTCGCAGCGCTTGCTGCATCGTCTTGCCGCTGGCTCCGCCGAATAAGAACGGCGTGAAAAGGTCGGCGAGGTTGACCAGCGCGGTGCCGGGATTGTTGAGCATCCCGAACGCGATGAACTGGCCGAGGCGCGCGGTGAATTTGAGCGCATCGGAGTCGGAATCCATCCGGTTGTAGAATTCGCGCAGCGACTCCTTCGAGTCCCTGATGAGCGGCTCCAGTTCGGCCATGCGCTTCCCGCGCTCGTACTCTGCAACCGACGGGTATTCCTTGCGGACCGCATCGGCGATCTCGCGTTTGCCTGAAATGCCCTTCGCCTTTGCGCGCGATTCCGCGGCCTCGTACTTCGACCGCGCGCCCTTGAGCTCGTTCTCCATCGTGGCCCACACGCTGGCGAGCCGCTCGGTGTCGCGGCCGTAGGCGATCTGGGCCGCCACCTGGCGGGCGATGTTGTGATTCGTGTGCGGGTCGAAGAAGATGCGCTCGCGCCACGCCGTCGGCCAGCGGTCCAGCACGCGCGCGTCGATCATCCGGTTCTGCGACATCTTGCTCAGGCCGACCGGGCGGTTGCCGGTCTGGTCGTTGCCGAGGAACTCGTTGAATTGGGTGAAGTACCGATCCATCGTGTTCAGCACGTCGGCGAAATACTGGCCTCGATCGGTGACGCCGCCGTGATCGACGTACATCGCCTCGATGAACTTCATGACGTCTCCCCCGCTGCGGCGCCATGCCACCTCGACCTTGGCCGGATCGGCGTCCGGGCGCGTCACGCCGTCCGCAAGCAGCGGAGCCGTGAAGCTCGCGTAGGTGTCGGTCGTGGCGAGCGCGCCGATGAAGTCCTGCACGATACTCTCGTTGAGGAACTGAGAGAGGATCTTGGCCGCAGCCGCCGGGTCCGCGCGGTAAACGTCGGCGATGCTCGGTCGTGCGGTCTTCGGGTCACCAGCAATCAGCTCGCCGAATTCAGCCCAGCCCTTCGCGATCATCTGCGCATGGACGTTGGTGAGGACGCGCGAAGCCTTGCTCGCAAACGTCATAACGCCAATCGGAAGGACTCGACGGATGCCGGCCGTCTCCGTCCCGTCGGCTCGTGTCACTCGCACACGCTGGTCGCGCACGTCGGTCCCGTACTGCTCGTTCAGTCGGACGTAGCCCTGGCCGGTCGCCGAAAGGTTTTCCAGGTGGGCACGAAGCGCGCGTTTGAACGCGTCCTCGCGGCCGAGAATGGCCGGGCCCGTGACGGGATTCTTCGAGAGATAGGTGATCGCGCGGTTCATCGCACGATTGATTCTCACCTCGTCGGAGATCGGCTCTTCGAGCAGGTCCGTCGCCTTCTCGATGATGGACATCGAAGGCTCCGCGAACATCGAAAGGTATTGGTCCTGAGTGATGCGGTCCTTGCCCTTGCGGCCATCGTTGAGCACCGCAACGGCGCGGTCGCGCAGCGTGTTGTTCTTGTCGCCCATCCGCAGTCCGAACTGCTTCGCCTCAGCCTCGACCGCGGCGTGTTTGTTGAACATCTGCTCGAGGATGCGGCCGCTCGGAAGCCCGGTCGCGCGCGTCCTGGCTCCGATCGGACTGAAGATCATGTTACGGATGATCGTGTCGGTCTTCCTCAGCTCGGACTCGAAGTAGCCGCCGGCCCAGATCTCTTCGCGCTGGGCCAAGACATTGCGGTAAGAGGCATCGATCTCACCGGCTGCCCGCTTCATCTCCAGCCAGTCGGTCATCGCCACGATGTCCTTGTCGAGCTGGTCTCGGTCGGTGACTTGGTTCTGCGAGTCGAGTTGCAGCGCCTTCTCGGTCAAGGTCCACGCTCCGGTGACCGGATCTCTCTCCGGCACCTGATACAGCATCCCGCCGCCGAACGTGTAGTCCGGCCGCACGCCAAGCTCGCGCTCCAGCTCTTCAACCGCGCTCTGGTAGAACGGCGTCGCAGCCTCGGCCGCGGCGAGCTTCTGCTGTTTGGCGGCGATGGCATTCTTCATCGCCGTATCCTTCTTCTTCGCCTGCTGGTAAATGAGGCGGGCGCGCTCCTCGAGCTTGGCCGTCTTCGGCAGGTCTGCGACGGCCTGGTCGGTGATGTCCCGCGCCTGGCGCAGATCATCCAGCTTCTTGTTCAGGTCGATCCGCTCATCGATACTCTTCTGCCGGCGGCGCTCGATCTGGATCAACACCTCGTCGTTGGTCTTCCCGTAGGCGACCAGCGTGGCGAGGAGGGCACGGCTCTCGTTGGAGTCCTGAACGAGCAGCTCGGTGTCAGGCGATCCCAGCCCGGCCGCGTTGCGCGCGACTAGCTTGTCGCGGATCGACGTGATGGTCTCACGCTTGAAGTCCACCTTCAGCTCGTTGACCAGCGTGTCGAGCATGTCGAAGAGGTTGCGGCCGGTGAGCGCCGTGTCGGGTTGGTACATCCGCGAGAACGCCCAGCCGTACTCACGGTCGAGCACGCGCCGCTGGCGCTTGTCCAGCTCGCGGACCTGCTGCATGACGATGCCGATGCCGACATAGATGTCGGTGCCCTCGCGCCGCTCGTGCCGCACCATCTTCTGCACGCCCTCGCGTACCAGTGCGGTCAGGCCTTGCGCGTTGAGGTACTCTGTATGTGCGCGCACGAACGAGTTCTGCGTCCGAATCAGTTGGCGGGTTTGCGTGTCGATCTCCTCGCGCGCGGTGGCCGCGGTCTGAACCAGTGTCTTCAGCCGACGACGCGCCATCTCGTGCGCGTGAACCCTGGCAGTGCCGCTGTTCGCCGCACCTGTGAAAGCTGAGATCGTCTGGTTCGGGTTCGCTGTGACCGGCAGTTGCGTGCGCGGGTCCACGCGCGCGAGCGTGTGATCCTTGATCGCCTGCGGATTCTCGAAGTTGAACTGGCTGCGGAACCACGATGCGAAGTCGAGCTTCCCGGCCATCGCTGCATTCAGCACGTTGGCCAACGCCGGGACTCCCGCCATCGCGCTCATCGCCTGCTGCTCGACGGCCAGAGCGTGATTGAGCGTGGCCACATCGACGTTGA
>Ga0105103_10001262_pt1 | contig 14115 bp, 15 predicted proteins | sample PPLLaktember2015_2_FD_79107 | JGI IMG/M metagenome (GOLD analysis project Ga0105103, IMG submission 79107) | Freshwater sediment microbial communities from Prairie Pothole Lake near Jamestown, North Dakota, USA - PPLs Lake P7 Core (6) Depth... | ecosystem: Environmental > Aquatic > Freshwater >...
ATTCAACGCGCGCTTCGAGAACGGCAAGGGCACCAATCCGGAGGAGCTGATCGGCGCGGCGCATGCGGGCTGTTTCTCGATGGCGCTCTCGCTGATGCTCGGCGAAGCCGGGTTGACGCCAGAAAAGATCGAAACGCATGCCGCGGTAACACTGGAAAAACTCGACGCCGGCTACGAGATCACGGCGTGCCACCTTAGCGTGTCCGCAAGAATCCCGAGAGCAGACGACGCGAAGTTCCAGGAAATCGCGAACAAGGCCAAGACGGGGTGTCCGGTGTCGAAGCTGCTGAAGGCGAAGATTACGATGGACGCAAAGTTGGTGGCATGAGCGGCGCTGGCAGCTGCCAGCTAAAGGGCGCTCTGAATAAGAGCAATGACTGGATGGCCGCGATCTACGAGCGTTCGATCACCGCCCATGCGGTGCGCATCGTCGCGCCGGTGTCCTGTTTCCGGGTAGGCACTTGAGATGAAGAAGACTGCTGATCAGAGCATAGCCGTTTGGACGGACACCTCCAAGCTGCCACTGGAATCCAGGCTGACAGAAGATATCCACACGGACGTATGCATTGTCGGCGCGGGGATCGCCGGCATGTCCACTGCCTACTTGCTTGCACGCGAGGGCAAGGCTGTGGTCGTGCTCGATGACGGGCCGATTGGTGGTGGCATGACGGCACGGACCACGGCGCACTTGACGAATGCCCTCGACGATCGCTATTCCGAAATTGAACGCCTGCACGGCAAGGAAGGTGCGCGTCTCGCCGCGGCGAGTCACACCGCGGCTATCACAGCCATCGAGGCAATCGTCAAGCGGGAGGCGATCCGGTGCGAGTTCACACGCCTCGACGGTTACCTCTTTGTACCACCGGGCGAATCGACGAAGGTGTTGGACGCCGAATTGGCCGCTGCTCACCGCGCGGGTTTGACCGACATCGAGAAGGTCGCGCGCGCACCATGCGATTCCTTCGACACGGGTCCGGCCTTGCGCTTTCCCCGCCAGGCACAGTTTCACCCGCTCAAGTATCTGTCTGGACTCGCGAAAGCCATCAAAACCAATGGTGGGCGAATCTATACACAGACGCACGCCAACTCAATTGCTGGTGGCAAGAAAGCTCGAATCATAACCAGAGATGGCGTGGTGACCGCAGGCTCGGTCGTGGTGGCGACCAACACGCCCGTGAATGACTTGATCGCTATCCATACCAAGCAGGCTTCATATCAGACCTATGTGATCGCCGCCCGAGTGCCGACGGGTTCGGTTCAGCGGGCGCTCTATTGGGACACGCTGGACCCCTACCACTACATACGAATCGAGACGGTGGGGGGCGGAGCTACGGCCTACGACTTACTCATCGTGGGCGGAGAGGACCACAAGACGGGACAGGCAGATGACGGCGCCAGGCGCTTTGCAGCTCTGGAACGCTGGACTCGCCGGCGCTTCCCGATGGCTGAGAGTATCGACTATCGCTGGTCCGGGGAGGTGATGGAGCCCGTAGACGGGATCGCGTTCATCGGACGAAACCCGCTGGACGCGAAGAACGTCTATGTCGCAACGGGCGATTCGGGCAATGGAATGACGCATGGGACCATTGCCGGCCTTCTCATAACCGATCTGATCCTGAAGCGCAAGAACGCCTGGGCGCCGCTCTACGACCCTTCGCGGATCACGCTTCGCGCACTGCCCGCGTTCATCCGAGAAAACTTGAACGTTGCGGTGCAGTACACGGATGTCGTGTTCGCCGGCGTTGTCGGGTCCGTGGAACAGGTCAGCCCGGGCTCTGGCGCGGTAGTTGCCAGGCGTCTGCACAAAGTTGCGGTGTATCGAGATCCCAAGGGCAAGATTCACGAGCGCTCCGCCGTCTGCCCGCATCTGGGTGGAATCGTCACCTGGAACACGCTGGAGAATACCTGGGATTGCCCCTGTCACGGATCGCGCTTCGACGCGGAGGGAAGAGTGATTCAGGGACCGGCCAACAGTGATCTGGTGGAGATCGATGCAACGTGATCCTCCGCGCGGTCCTGCACATGCGCTTGTCAGCAGGCATCATCGGCCAGCAGGTGACCGCGTATGCGTGCCATCGCACAGACGAAGAAGCTGGCTCGACCTACACTTGAGAAGACGTTAGCCTGAGTCAATGACGCACCCGTCGGGCCAACGGTTGGAACGTAGCTGAAGCACCCTTCATCAACCACTCAAAGGACATACACATGAAGACGCTGCTTGCCCTGATGATTGCCATCGCGCTGGGTGCTTTGGCTGGATGCAACACGATGGAAGGTGTCGGCCAGGACGTCTCGGCTACCGGCCGCGCCGTCGAGAAGGCAGCCGACAAGGCGAAGCCCTGAACCCCCGCTGTCACGCGCTCGCATCGATGTTTCGCGTGAAGTCTCGGGAGTGCAACAGCTGCGTTTTCTTGGGAACGAGTAGCTCCGGACCGGCAGCGTTGGTGGTTGATCAATTCGTCAAAGGACGCGTCGCATGGTCGGCAAGAAGCGAGGCCACGGTACGATCGCAGCTGGCGTTGAGACCAACGAAGGTGATTGCCTGCTGGATGTCAAGGACCTGATTGCAACCAGAGTCCATGATGCCGACGGTCGCTTTATCGGTCGGATCGAGGACATAGTAATCGATGCGCGTAGCGGGTGTATCCGGCACGCGGTGTTGGTGGTCGGGGGCATCCTCGGCATCGGAGGCACGAGGCTGGCCGTAACGTGGCGTGCGCTGACTCCCGATGCCAATGCCCGCCGTTGCATCGTCGACCGGACTCTGATGCACTTAACCGCGATTCCGTTGGCCGGCAGGGCAGCGGCGCGCCGAAAAGTGATAGCGAATGCAACGCTGCCGGCGCACGTGCGGGAGTAGCTCGGCACGTCCTGACGAATCCAGGGCGGGGAGGCGCGGCCTGGGACAAGCTCGATCTTGACCGTCCGCGCGCGGCTTTCCGGCATTACACCACCGCGATCGTAATCATTCCGGAATCTCGACGTTCCGCCAAGAGATCAGCGAAACCAGCGGATACTGCCACGGGGTGCGCTTCGCTGCCGGCCCTACTGTCACGCAGTACTCGAACTACCCGCTGCCGCGTAACTCGGCGTTTCGCCTTCGACACGACCCCGATGGGGCCGTCTTCGGGCGTGAAACGTAGAGGAACGCGACAGTGAGTATGTGAATCCCCGCGAGAGTTGGTCCTTCGCCTTCAGCGGCTCACGCCAAGTGCGGCGAGCGTGGCGCTGTCAAGCGTACCGCTCTGCACCAGCCCCTTGTCGGCCTGGAAGCGACGCACGGCGCTCATAGTGTTCGGACCCCATTGGCCGTCGGCCGCGCCCACGCTGTAGCCCTGAGCGTTCAGTGCATCCTGCGCGCTCCGTACGGTACTGTCTGACTTGGACGCCGACGATACCTCGCGGTTGGGCGCCACTTTGCCACTAGCGTCTGTACCCTGATGACCAACGACGCCACCGACAACCGCCCCGGCAACGGCACCCACGGGTCCGCCCACCACGGCGCCCGCAACAGCACCGGTCGTTGCGCCGATCGCGGTCGCCTTCTGCTTGCCGGTCATAGGTGTCGTGTTCGACGAGGTACTCCCGTCGCCGGCTGCATTGGCAGTCGAGAAAATCAACGCTAGGGATATGGCGGATGCGTAACCAATTTTGCGCTTAACGTGCATGGCAGTCTCCAAAACTGTGAGTCGTAAGAAATTGCTGACCTAAGCACCGAGATTTCACTTCCTGCGTCGACAACGGTCATTCATCTCTTCGGCGTTTTGGCCTGCGTCCGGGGCCAACGGTCTGTCAGCCGCACGCAAAGATTAGCCGGCTAGTTAGATCAGGTCTGTGCGTTGTCGCACGCTAGCGCTGGTGCGTGTTGAAGGGGCGCCGGCAACTGTCGTCAAGAACGCGAAAGAGCCACGCCCTGCATAACAGGATCCGTGGCCCCGGCACAACAAGCGTTACGCGTGAACGTCGGCTGCGCGATTCTTCTTCCAGTCTTCGGCGAAGAAAGTTGCGTCATCGTCTGAGCGCGAACGCACGCCCATAAGAATGCCGCCGTTCTTGATGCCCGCCTCGTAGCGCTGGACGCGCTCTTCCGGAATGCCCCAGCCCACGAGCGCGCCGATCAAGCCGCCAGCGGCACCGCCCGCGCCCGCGCCGGCAATCGCCGCAGCCAGCGGACCTGCAATGACGAGACCGAGACCCGGAATGGCGATGGTAGTACCGACTGCAGCAATCGCAGCGACGATCGCGCCGACGGTACCGCCGATCGCTCCGCCCACGCCCGCACCTTCAGCAGCCTTGCTGCCCAATTCGGTCGTCGCGCCTTGGGTAGTGCCGAAGTGCGTCTTGCGCGTATCGTCGGACATCACGAGATTCACATCGTCACGGCCATAGCCGCGCGCCTGCAGACTCTCGAACGCCCGCTCTGCGCTTGCGCGATCGTTGAAGAGTCCGGTCACCATCTTGCCCTGGGGCGTAATCGTTGAAGTATTCATTCCATTCCTTGTAATTGCGCGTCGTGAATCGACGTGGCGGAGACTGTAGCTGCCGTCCGCCACATCGTCTGTGCGATGCCGCACAAGGGATCGGCCTGATGGCCATGAATATCGTGATGCCGGCACGGAGACCGCACCCTACGCCTAAAGCACGTAGGCGCAACGCTGACACGTACTCAGGCGGCCGACCGATCGCGCCGGGAGTCCCCTGCGGGCACGCTTCCAATGGAACGAGCGGGTCACGCCGCGGTGCGGCCCCAGCGCGCGCTGTTCCGCATGTCGCTTCGAAGCGTTCTATACGACTCACGCCCCGACATCCTGCAAGGAGCCCGACATGACCACCAGCACTGCCGCCCGCCCCGCGCGCAAGAGCGCCCCGTCGCGGAGACCGCGGCGACTCCTTGAGGAGGTTGCTTGGACAGGCTCCGTGCGCGGGGGCGTCCCCTATGTGGGTTATCGCACGGACGAGGCTGCAGGGCGCACCGTAGTCTACGGAGATGAGGAGATACTCGTGGTCCGCACGCCCAAGCAAAACCGCCTGCTCGCCGTGCTTCCGGCGGAAGTCTATGAACGCTTGGCGCCCCATTTGGAACTCGTGGCCCTGCCCCGCGGTTTGGTTCTCCATGAACCAGGCAGTGCGCAGGAATACGCGTACTTCCCCACCTCCAGCATCGTATCCGTCCTCAACCCCATGGAGGATGGGGCGTCGCCTGAAGTGGCGGTCATTGGCAACGACGGCCTCGTAGGGACAGCCCTCCTCATGGGCGGTGCGGCCACTACCAACAGTCGAGCCGTCGTTCAGAGTGCCGGTCATGGCTTTCGGATACGCGCCAGGATCCTGCAAGCGGCTGCAGAGAATGACGTGGCGCTGCGCCACTTGATGCTGCGCTATGTGCAGTCCTTGATTACGCAGGTGTCGCAATCCGCCGTCTGCAATCGATTTCACACTGTCGACCAGCAAGTGTGCCGGCTATTCTTGACGTGCATGGATCGGTGGGCCTCCAACCGTTTGAGTCTGACGCATGAACGCATGTCCGGTTTGCTGGGAGTTCGCCGCGAGGGGGTAACCGCCGCCTCCGGAAATCTGGCCGCGGCGGGATTGATCAGCTATCGACGCGGGTGCGTCACTGTGCTGGATCGCCCCGGGTTGGAAGCGCGGGTGTGCGAATGCTACGACGTTGTAAGAACGGAAGTTGACCGTCTACTTCCGATCAAGCCGCGCGTTGAGATTGCGTCGACTCGCGGAGCGGCCATCAGCTTGGCGAACTGACCTGGCCGCAAGTAGAGGCCACAAGAAACGGGCCGTTTCCGCGCGGGGGCGGCCCGTTCTTCATGTGCTCGTCCTGCGGCTTGATTGCGCCACCACAGAAGCCGTTGCTGCGCCTGAAGCTGTGAGCGCACGGCACGTAGTGGCCCTCCGGCTCCGGGCGCCGATCCACCACATGATCATGAGTAGATAAGCAACTACGAAATGCCCACCCCTCGCTCACGTGGTGCGCCAGCGCACAGACCGCCACGCATCGGCGGACTACTCTGTGCCAATGCTCGCAAGGCGTATCTCTCGCGAGCCGTTAACCGGAGAAACATATGCAAAATGCGACGTTTGAAGATGTTCCCAATACCTTTGGTTACTCGTCGAACAATGACGGAGTTCTGAGCAAGGCAACCGCGGGCGCACACGCCGCCGTCAACTCCGTGGCAGACGCCGCAGATGGCGCGGCGAGCAGGGTCAAGCCTGCGATTGACCAGGTGGCTGCAATGGCGCACCAGGTCGTGGAGAACACGGCTGCCTCTGCCGCTCCGGCCACCGATTGGCTTGGCGAACAGGTCGCAGGTCTGAAAGCCTCTGAGCGGAAACTGGTCACTGAAACGTCCGCCTATATTTCGACGAATCCCCTCAAGTCTGTGGGTCTGGCTGCTCTCGCGGGCTTCTTGATCAGCCGCCTGGTCCGAAGGTAATGCTGTGAAATTCGTTTGGCCGGCGCATGTTGACTCAGCTGTCGCAAGCCAATACATCAGGAGATATGCATGAGCGTCATCGAAATGATGAAATCCTATATCGGCACCTACAGCTCTACTGACATCCGTTCGCTGCTGCACGCAGATCACGAGGAAATCAATGCGCTAGCGGAGCAAATGAGCAGCGATGAGTCCAAGTCGAAGCGCATTCGCGCGTTCAATCAACTGAAACCCTTCTTGACCGCCCATGCGCGCGCAGAGGAACAGGCGGTCTATGTTGCGCTGGTCACGCTTCGCGGGTCTCCAGAGGCCAGAGCCTACGGCAACGAGGGGGCTGTTGAACACAGCCTGGTCGATGTGTTGATGGAACGATTGAGCAAGACCGAGGTAGCGGCTACCGACGCGTGGAAGGCGCACGCGCAAGTCCTGCGAGAGTTGCTTGACCATCACATCAAGGAAGAAGAGCGGGGAATCTTCGAGGAGTTGGGCAAGCATTTCTCGGACGAGCAACGAGACGCCATGGGGGCCGATTTCGTCGCACGGAAACAGAAGCTGCTCCTGGTGGACGGCACACGGAGCAAGAAAGCGGCGTAACGTTGCCGGCGCCGCCTCGAAGCATTTGCCCGTTACTAAGCAGTTGATGGGCGGCGCCAACGCGGCAATGGGCCACGCCCGGGGCCAAGCCATTGCGGAAGGACGGCGTCAAGCCGCGCTTGCCATGGCGCATGGGACCAGGCAGATGGTCCCGTTTTGGACCGGTGCAAGCATGGCGCCCTCCCCCCGACGAAGGAAGAAGGCTCGATAGCCTGGGAAACGGTGCCATGAGCGCAGAGAGAATTGACACCATTGTGCATATTGTGAATTGCCTTCGCCTGACCGATCAGAAATCGAGAAGCCAATGTTGCGACTAGCGGATCACCCAACCAGTAGCGCGGTGATCGGAACAGTTCTGGCGCTTGTCGCCGTCGCGGCCGCCATCATCATTGCGGCCGTCTATCCAGCGCTCAACACCCTTGTCGTGGCGCTCACCCTCGGATTGCTCATCGGCGCACTTGCCTTGGTCGCCACTATCGCCATTGCCGCGCTTTACCGACTTCGCCTGCCGAGCAATAGCGACGCATGGGTCTTTTGGTAAGGGCTGCCACCCAGGCGCGCCGATCCCGAAACGCGTTCGTCAGCTGAAGGGGGCTGACGCGCCATCCTTGACTCTCTTGTCGCGTCGGACCGAATGTGATCTAATACCATCCATATGGATGGCATACAGATGGTATACAGATGGCCGTTATGAGTCTGGAGGGGCGCTCGAGGATCGGTGAAACCGAGAAATTGACAATCAATCTCGGGGTCGTCGATCTTGGGCAAATCGATCTTCTGGTCCAGGAGGGGTTCTACTCCAACCGCACCGACTTGATCCGAACGGCAATCCGCAATCAGCTATCGGTACATGGCGAAGAGGTCAAGCGAACGGTCGCTCGCCGCACCCTTGTGCTGGGACTGCAGCATTTCGGCCGCGCAGACCTTGAACGTGCCCTGACCGCCGGACACATGTTGCAGATCCAGGTCGTCGGCCTGGCGCGGATCGCCCACGATGTCTCGCCCGAGCTTGCCCGCGCCACCATCCAGTCCGTCGAGGTTCTCGGCGCGTTTCACGCCACCGCCGCAGTGCGAAACGCCCTTGCCGATCGCATTCTCTGAAGCGTCTTTCATCAGGAAAATTAAACTTGAAGATCCCAAAGGCATTGCCCACTGCATGGTTCCAGGATTTCAAAGCGCACGAGCCAAAGCACTCGCCCGGCCGGTTCGATGTCAGCGGAATTACCGAAACGATTCAGCGTGCGCTGGCCGCCGCCGGGTTGAACACGCAGGCCGGTCCGATGAAGGACGTCACCGACACGATTCATCAGGCTTTGTCAGCCGCAGGTTTGCCCCAGCGCTCAGCTACACCAAGTGAACGCGGTGTGACCATCGATGGGACTTCACGCGAGATCGACGCGCCGTACAGCGACATTGACGGCACTCATGCGAAACCCGCTCCACACGTCGATGAGCCCCTCCCCGGCGCGTTCCTGAACCGTTCATTTGCGAACCATGCAGGCACGCGCAACTACATGCTCTACGTACCCGCCAGCTATGCAACGGAATCAAGCGACCCGGTTCCGGCGATCGTGATGCTGCATGGTTGCACGCAATCCCCGCACGATTTCGCTGCCGGCACACGAATGAACGCGCTGGCCGACCAACACGGCTTCCTGGTGATCTATCCTGCCCAAGCCGCCAATGCGAACGGATCGAGGTGTTGGAACTGGTTCCGGCCCGAAGATCAAATGCGGGATTCCGGGGAGCCATCGCTTATCGCCGGTATCACTCGGGAAGTTGCGTCGGAGTATCGCATCGATGCGCGCCGAATCTTCGTTGCAGGCATGTCTGCGGGCGCATCCATGGCGGTGATCCTTGGCGCAATGTACCCGGAGCTGTATGTCGCCGTCGGCGCCCATTCCGGCTTGCCTTTCGGAGCCGCTCACGACATGCCTTCAGCTTTCTCGGCGATGCAAGGTGGCGCTGCGCTCCCCGGATTCCCAACGCTCGCAGCAACACCGTCTAGTCGCGCCGAGGGATGGAACCGGACTCCCACCATCGTCTTCCATGGCGATAACGACCGGACGGTGAATGCACGGAACGGAGACGCGATCGTTGAACAGGTCACGATTGTTGGCTCTGCACAACCACGTCTGCGCGCCAATATCCAGGCGGGAACGGCACCGGGAGGCCGCCGGTACAGGCGTACGGACTACGTGGACCATGCCAACCAGACCGTAGTCGAGCACTGGATGGTGCATGGCGCCGGACATGCCTGGTCGGGCGGAAGTCCACGCGGTTCCTTTACGGACCCGACGGGTCCCGATGCCTCCGCCGAGATGATTCGCTTCTTCTTGTCGCAACGGCGTGCTGGTACTTCGTAACGAAAAGAATATCTAGCAGCGGCCCCGGCGCCTTTCTCGGCGCGCGGTCCCGTTCCCGGCCGTTCCGATCAGGCCCGCTTGCGAACCGGCGGTTTCGCAGCCGCTTTCCTGGACGTCGGGGCAGCCTTCGGCTCCGCAGATGGCGGTGCCTTGCCAGCCGTGTCCGTCTTTCGCTTGAGGCTCTTGGCCAGCAGTTCGGTCAGGTCGATCACATTGGAGGCGCGTTCTTCCTTCGAGCCTTCCTCGACTGGCGTCACCGACTCGGTTTCCCCGGCCTTGATCTTCCGATTCACGAGTTTTTGCACGGCTTCGCTGAAGTTCTCGGTGTAGGCTGCCGGCTTCCATTTGCTTGTCATGTCGCTGATGAGCCGCGCCGCCATTTTCAATTCGCCGGGCTTCAGGGTGGCCGCGGATTTCCCGTCAGCCGGCAGCTTCAGCTCACTCAGCGGGCGTATTTCGCTCGCCCAGCGGATCGTGTTCAAGATCAGGGCCGGACCCGAAGGAATGAGCGCCGCCAGACGTTCCTTGGTGTGGATGACGACTCGCGCTATGCCGATGACTCCTGCCTCGCGCATCGACTCCCGCAGCAGCGCATACACCTTGTCGCCGCCCTTGCCGGAGGGCTCGAGATAGTAGGGTTTTTCCAGCAGCACGAAATCGATCTCCGCGGCCTTGACGAAGGATTCGATTTCGATGGTTTGCGTGGATTTCGGATACGCGGCCTTGATCTGCTCTTCACTCAGGACGACATAGTCGCCCCCTTCCTGTTTGATTCCCTTGACGATGTCGTCGCCCTTGATCTCCTTGCCAGTGCGCTTGTTGATGCGCTTGTAGCCCACCGGGTCCATCGAGCGCTTGTCGAGCCAGTCGAAGTCGATCCCGGCATCCTGCGAAGCCGGATAGAGCGCAACGGGCACGTTTACGAGGCCAAAGCTGATGGCCCCATTCCAGATTGCGCGAGGCATGGATGTCTCCTTGAGTTGGAACGCAAAACGGCTACGCGCCAGCTGAGTAGTTCAACATTCTCATAGCGGCAGTCAGGCGACAGGCGGATCTGGCGTAACCATCCCAGGGCCCGTTGCCTTTGTCCAGGCGCGCGTGTGCTGTGCGCACGGTCCAGTGATCCCCGCCTTTGAGCGATGCGAGCTCCTCCCACGCCACCGGTACCGAGATGCCGAGGCCGGGCCGCGCGCGAGCTGACCAGCCGCACGCGGTCGTCGCGCCGACGCCGTTGCGCAGGTAGTCGATGAATATCTTGCCGACGCGGTTCTTCGGGCCGCTCTTGGCCACGAATCGCTGCGGAATGGTCTTGGCCAGATGCATGACTACAGCCTGCGAAAACCCCTTGACGGTGTCCCAGTCATGCGCTTCGCGCAACGGCACGACGACGTGCAGTCCCTTGCCGCCGCTGGTCTTCAGGAATGCCGGCAGTCCGAGTTCCTGGAGAAAGGCGTGCACGAGGCTGGCCGCGTCGCGCACCTTGCCCCATGCGACGCCCTCGCCAGGGTCGAGGTCGAATATCATGCGGTCCGGGTGCTGGAGCGATTTGGTGCCCGTATTGAGCGTGTGAAACTCGACGACGTTCCACTGCGCCGCGGACAGGATCCCCTGCTTCTCCGCGATCTCGAGCAAGGGCGGATGGCTGATGTACAAAGCCGGGTCGAGCTGGCGGATGCCGGGCAATTTCTCGGTCTCGGCGTGCTTCTGGAAAATCAATTGCCCATCCACGCCGCTCGGTGCGCGCACCAGCGAAACCGGGCGGCCTTTCAGATGGGCCATCATCATCTCGCCCACCAGGCCGTAATAGCGGACCAGTTCGATCTTGGTAATGCCCGTGCTGGCGTCGATGACGCGTTCAGGATGCGTGACGCGAACGGACGGATTGAGCGCATGGGACTGGTTCGCCGCCGCGCTGCCGGGCTTGGCGATCCTCTTCGTGTCCGCAGCTTTTTCGCGGACAATGGCGCTTGCAGGTTTATCGGTGCGTAAACCGTGGAACACCGAGTGCCGGATGATTCCGGCGCGTGTCCATTCACCGAAAGAAACCTCCGCGACGAGCTGCGGCGCGACCCAATGGGGCCGGCCTTCGATTGCGGCGGCCTTGGAGAACGGGCTTTTTGCGGCGGTCAATTTGGCGAGACGCGCCTTCAGTGCACCGAGGGTACGGTCGTCGAAACCGGTGCCCACCTTGCCTGCATATCGTAGAACTCCGTCTTCGTCATGCACGCCCAGCAGCAGCGCTCCGATCCCCACGCGTGAGCCCTGCGGATCGGTATAACCGCCGATCACGAATTCCTGGCGTTGGCTGCACTTGAGCTTGATCCACGCGGTGGACCGGCGCGACACGTAAGTGGAATCCAGCCGCTTGGCGATGACACCCTCGAGGCCGAGCTTGCAGGCGGAAGCCACCACACTTTCGGCCGGTGCGTCGAATGCGTCGCTGAAGCGCAAACGCTCCGACGGCGATTTTTCGAGCAGACTTTGCAGAAGTGCGCGGCGTTCGCGCAGCGGAACGGCGCGCAGGTCGTAACCGTCGAAGTAGGGAACGTCGAACAGGTAGAGAACGACGTCGTTCGTCTTCGCGGCGTCGAGGGACTGCTGCAAGGCGCCGAAATCAGGTACGCCTCGATCGTTGAGCATGACCATCTCGCCGTCGTACCAGCCTGCGGGCAGCTTCGCATCTACGAGGGCCTTCTGAAGGGGCGCGAGTTTTGGCGTCCAGTCATTGCCGTTGCGAGTGAACAGCGTGATGTCCGCGCCGTCGACGCGGGTCATCAGCCGATAGCCGTCGAACTTGATCTCGTAAGCCCACGTACGCGGATCGGACGGAGGCGAATCGACGAGAGTGGCAAGTTGCGGGGCGAGTATCGCCGGCATCGGCGCTTTGGTTGCGCCGGCAGGCAGGCCGGTCCGCGTCCGGCGGGTCCGGGTCTTCTTGGGTGCGGATTTCTGCGCCCCGCCGGTCGCCGGCTTGAGGTCCGATTTACCGACGGGTTGGCTGGTTGTCATGACGCTATCCGGCATCTCATCGACCACGCTGAACTCGGCTGCTGGCCGAGCGAACTCGTCCTTCTCCTTGATGAGCAGCCACGGCGACTGTTTCTCGCCCTTTCCTTTCATGCGCACGAGCACCCACTTGCCGTGCAGCTTCTGTCCATGCAGCTCGAACTTCAACTGTCCGGCAAGATAGCCTTGAACCGCATCGCCGACCGGTTGCCAGGTACCGGTGTCCCAGATCATCACCTTGCCGGCGCCGTACTGGCCGGCATCGATCGTCCCTTCGAAGCTCGAGTAGGCGATGGGATGATCCTCGACCTGGACCGCCATGCGCTTGTCCCGGGTATCGAAACTCGGCCCTTTGGGCACGGCCCAGCTCTTCATGGTGCCGTCGAGTTCGAGGCGGAAGTCGTAATGCAGGCTTCTGGCCCAGTGCTTCTGGACGACGAATGACAGAGCACCCACGGAGGCCCGGCCACCATCTGCCGGCTCCGAAGTCACCGAAAAATTGCGCTTGGCCTTGTATTGTCGCAATGAGTCGGAGGCCATGATGGAAACCCTTGAATGCGTCTGGCTATATGGTCATTGGCGTGAGCGCTACGAACCGCCGGAAAACGCCGCTGGCGGCAAATTGCGGCCGCCAGCGTCATCGACGGCTCACACGCATACGCTCCACGATCTGAACAGCGGCGGATCGACTAACGGCGCCACAACGCACGCAAGCGCCGCACCTATGCCACGCTGGCCTTCTTCTTCGCGGCGTAGGGGCGACCGGTCGCCTGCAGTTCCTGCTTGCGCTCCCGCATTTGCGCGCCCAGGGCGGCGAGATCGAGCTTGGCCTTCTTCGCTTTGGGGAACATCTCGTCCTGCTCTTCCTTCACATGGTGGTCAACGTTCTCGCCGAGCACGGTCACCTTGGCGTCGTAATGATCGTCGCCCGGCTCCATTTCTTCCAGTTGCGCGATCAGTTCCTTCGCACCGGCGTGCTCCACATCCGCCTCGTCCATCAGGTCGTCGTCGCCGATCGCCGCGCGAACTGCGGGATAGAAACTCTCTTCCTCGATCTGTGTGTGGACGGTGAATTCCTCGCAAATCTTTTCGACGAGAGCGCCCTTTTCCTCGTCCTTGCCCTCGGATTTCATGAGCTTGGTGAAATCCGTGAACATCGTCTTCACGTTCTTGTGATCCTCGGAAAGGATGGCGATCGCATCCTTCGCGCCGGGTGCGGACTTGGCTTTAGCTTGTGTCATCGTGCTCTCCGTGTGTCGGTGAACGTCCCACAGCCGCAACGATTTGCGGTGCGCTGGCTCGGGGTTGTGAAACGACTCGGAACGCTTGCTGTGAGCGAAGCCCACAGACAAACGTCCGAAGAGCTAATGATGAGCGCTGCAGCGACTGCAGTCCGTGCGATAACGCACGAATTGAGCGCCGATTCGGGAATGAAAAAAAAGGCTCTCGGACGTGATCCTGATCCGAGAGCCTGCATCCGCCATTTGCAATCGGGGGGAACGAAATGGCAGGTATAAAGCCACTTTAGGCAATGGCGATGTCTTCGTCCGTGCGGCATCGCACATACCGTAGCGCGGATGGTCGGCGTCACATTTGCGAACGTTCGACCGTCGCGGCATGCCTGTGACTCCCGCGAGTATCAGTGCAGTTTCACGCGCGGCTCCAGCCGCCGGCGGAGGAGCCGTCCCAGCGTGTCAAGC
>Ga0105103_10001264_pt1 | contig 14106 bp, 8 predicted proteins | sample PPLLaktember2015_2_FD_79107 | JGI IMG/M metagenome (GOLD analysis project Ga0105103, IMG submission 79107) | Freshwater sediment microbial communities from Prairie Pothole Lake near Jamestown, North Dakota, USA - PPLs Lake P7 Core (6) Depth... | ecosystem: Environmental > Aquatic > Freshwater >...
CGCAAAAGCGTTGAAAATGGATTGCCCGGTTCCCCCGATCTTCAGAATATCGATACAACTTCCTGGGGAAGGGTCCCCACGGCCCAGTCGGTGGTGCATGCATTCGACAACAGTTCCGAATCGAGAACTTATCAGGATGTGGGTCTTGATGGTCTGAGGAATCAGGATGAACAGGCATTTTTCATCGAATACCTTCAAAGCGTGGAGGCTATAGCAAATCCCGATGTTTACACTGAAATACTGAAGGACCCGTCGAACGATGACTTTCACTATTTCAGGGGCTCCGACTACGATTTCAGCCAGCTCGGGATCCTCGAAAGATACAAGAGATACAACGGACAGGACGGGAACTCACCGACTTCGGAAATGTCAACCGAATCATACCCTACATCGGGCTCAACCCTTCCCGATATGGAGGACATCAACCGCGACAATACACTGAGCGAAACCGAAAGCTACTATCAGTACAGGGTCAGCCTCAGGCCGGGGAACATGCAGATTGGATCGAACTACATAGTCGATATAGTCGAACCAACGGTAAAGCTTGCAAACGGAACAGAGTCGAAGGTAAAATGGTATCAGTTCAAGATCCCGGATACGGATTATCAGAGGACAGTCGGGATGATAAGCGATTTCAAATCAATACGCTTCATGAGGATGTTCCTCAGGAATTTCAGTGACCCTGTCATAATTCGACTGGCATAGCTTAACCTTGTGAGGGCCGAATGGAGAAAATACAACATCACATTCATGGAGGGCGGTGAGAGAATAACCATTCCGGAACCTGAAGACGGCTCATTCGAGATAAGCTCCGTCAGCATCGAAGACAATGCAGGGAAACAACCGGTCAATTATGTCCTTCCCCCGGGATTTGACAGGGTGGTGGATCCCCAGAACCCTCAGCTGCGACAGCTCGATGAACAATCGATGGTTCTCAAGATCGAGGATCTCTCCGACGGCGATGCCCGTGCTGCATACAGGAATGTAAACCTCGATATCCGCCAGTACCGAAGACTCAGGATGGAGGTCCATGCTGAGGCACTTATCGGCCAACCGCTCTATAATAATGAGCTCACAGCTTTCGTCAGGATCGGATCGGACTACAAGTCAAACTTCTATGAGTATGAAGTCCCGTTAAAGCTTACACCCCCAAGCGACAAGTACGACAACGATTCAGAGGAGGACAGGCTGATCGTATGGCCAAAGGAGAACCAGTTCAACATTGACCTGTCGGTTCTTCAGGAAGCCAAAAAGGAGCGTAACCGGCAGCTTCAGGCACCTGGATCGTCGCTGGGCATCTCCGATGTCTTTGCATTCCGGGATGATTCAAACAGGGTTTATGTATGTGGGAATCCGAACCTGAGCAATGTAAAAGTTATAATGGTAGGGATCAGGAATCCTATAAGGACAAGAAATCCAAATTCTGACACCGGTGACCCGAAGTCGGGTGAAGTATGGGTGAATGAATTAAGACTCAGCGATTTCATTGAAAATGGCGGCTGGGCGGCAAATGCCCATCTGCAGGCCCGTCTGGCCGACCTTGGAACCATCGATCTGGTGGGGCAGGCAAGTACTCCCGGATGGGGAAGTATCGACAGGAAGGTTAACGAGAGAAGCAAGGAAGAAGTCCTTAAGTACGACCTTTCTTCCACGATGGAACTGGGAAAATTCTTCCCCGAGGAAGCAGGAGTAAGGCTTCCGGTATATATCGGCTATTCGGAGACACGCATCAAGCCGCAGTATAATCCGCTCGATCCCGACATCACACTTAAGGATGCACTCGACGAGGCTCCCGACAAACAGTCAAGGGACTCGATCAGGTCGATATCCGAAGATTACGCGAGACGAAAAACAATTTCAATTAATAACGCAGGCATCACAAGGAGGGGTGAAAAGGCCCAGGCGTGGGATCTTGCCAATTTCAGCGTCAATTATACATTCAACGAAACCTACAGGAGCAATACTAAAACGGAGATCGACCTGGAAAGGAACTATAAGGGGGGAATAAATTACAATTATGAAGCCAATCCCAAAAACATCACTCCCTTCAAGGATGTCAAATTCCTTAATTCCCCCATATTCAGGATAATAAAAGACTTCAACTTTTATCCATTCCCCAAAAGCATTTCATTCAGGACTGACCTCTCCAGGTACTACAATGAGTTGAAAACAAGGAATATAAATAATCCGAATCTTCTGATTTCTCCCACGTTCAGAAAGGACTTCGAATGGACAAGGATGTTTGACATAAAGTATGACCTGACGCGTAACCTGAAGATTGATTTTACCTCGACAAACATTGCCAGGATTGATGAACCGGAAGGAGCTGCCGACCGCAAGCGTTACAGGACCGATTATGAAAACTGGCGCGATTCGGTGATGACGAATCTTAAACAGCTGGGGAGGACCACTTCCTACAATCATTATTATAATGTAACTTACAATATTCCAATCAACAAACTTCCGCTTCTGTCGTGGGTCACTGCAAATGCCAGGCTTGGAGGCGATTATTCATGGCTGGCTGGCGCCCTCTATCCCGATTCCATGAACATAAATCTCGGGAATACAATCAAAAATCACACAGAGCTTACATTATCCGGGACGGCTAACCTTTCGACACTTTACAGTAAATCGAAGTTCCTTAAGAATGTCGAGAACAATACCCGTCCCGGCGCTGTACAGAGAATGCAAACCGAGTACAAGACAGAGACATTCACAAGGAACAATGTCAATTTCAGGGTGGATGTGATGAGGCCGCTTGTCCATAACCTTAAGACAAAGGATGTGAAGGTCAGAATAGTTAAAAAGGATGGTACTGAGCTTAAGGGGAAAGTGGATATAATAAGCGAGAACAGAGTCAATTTCACATCAGCAGAGGCAGCCGAGGGTACACAGGTGACAATTGAGGGCAGGATCCCCAAGAAGCGGAATCCGCTCACTGTAACCGGCGAATATATGCTTCGTGCTATAATGGGTGTGAGGTCGGTAAGCATGACATATACTTCATCGCAGGGACAGTTTTTGCCGGGATTCCTTCCTGAGGCAAAATTCATGGGGATGTCCAAAGAGAACAATATTTCGGCGCCGGGTCTTCCTTTCATTCTTGGTTACAGCAACAGGAACTTCTTCCAGAAGGCGGTCACGAACAGATGGCTCACGACAGATACTCTCCTAAATACACCTGCATTGTACAATAACAGAAGGGATCTTTCTGTCAGAAGCGTTGTGGAACCTTTCCCCGGCCTGAAAATCGACCTGAACGCTGACAGAAGATTCCTGGAAAATGAAACATCATATTATACGGCTGATTACAACGGCAATTTCCCCGACAGCACGCGAAACAGGGTGATTACGGGAACCTTTTCAATTTCAGTAATTTCGTGGGGTACCGCTTTCGAAAAAATCTCAAAAAAGAATAATTATGTCTCGGCCACGTTTGAGAATTTCAAGAAAAATGCAGCAATAATATCCGGCAGGAGGGCTGAGGCAAGGCAGGCGCTTGACCCCGGTTACGATCCTGATTCAGATCCTGAAACCGGTCAGCCCCTTGAAGGTGAATTCAAAAGCGGGTATGGCAGAACCTCGCGCGAGGTTCTTATTCCGGCCTTTTTTGCCGCTTATACGAAAACTGATCCCCAAAGAGTCGGACTGGCAACCTTCCCCTCGGCATTCAGGATGATGCCAAACTGGAGGATTACCTTCGACGGATTTTCAAAGTTTGAATTCATCAAGAGCCTTTTCCGGTCAGTCAATATCACCCACCAGTACAGAAGCGTTTACCAGATAGGCTCATACACAACTAACCTCAATTATTTCGTCGATGGCAATGGAATCAACAATATAAGGGACCTGCAGAAGAACTTTATCCAGAAATACGAAATTAATACAGTGACAGTCAGCGAACAGTTCAGCCCGATGATAAATGTGGACATGAACTGGAAAAGCAACCTGACATCAAGATTTGAATGGAGGAAATCGAGGACTGTTTCACTCAACCTTACAGGGAACCAGATTACCGACAACCGTGTCAACGAGCTTGTCGTGGGTGCAGGCTACAGGTTTGATGATGTCCAGATCACCGTAAGGACCGGCGGTGCCCAGAAGACTCTGAAAAGTGACCTGAACATCAAGCTTGATCTTTCAATGAGAGATAATAAAACCGTTGCAAGGAAGCTTATTGAGGATGTAAATCAGCCTGTTGCAGGGATAAGGGTGTTTACTGTCGGTGCAACTGCCGATTATGTGCTGAGCGACAGGTTCAATCTCCAGATCTTTGCCGACCATACAATGAACAATCCATTTGTCGCAAATACCTTCCCGACATCCAATACCAATTTTGGATTCAGCCTGAAGTTTACACTGGTTCAATAGGATTTTCGGATTCGCACAACAGTGTTGCTTCAATTTAAGTTAGATTTGCAGCAATGAAATCTAAAATATTCTGGCCATGAAAAAAATCCTCCGTTTTCCGGCAATAATAATATTGATCACGGCTTTCAGCAGTTTTGCGGCAGCCCAGAAGATCGAACGTGTTGAACCTCCGTCGTGGTTCACTGGAATGAAGGAAACGGTCCTTCAGCTGATGGTTTACGGCAAGGAGATCGGTTCGTTCAATGTAACTACCGATTACCCCGGGGTAAGGGTTACCACCCTTGTCAAAACTGAAAACCCGAACTATCTTTTCGTCAACCTTGATATCAGCAACCTGGCAGGTCCCGGAAATATCAGGCTTGACTTCACAAGGGGAAAGCTGAAGCTCACTCATGAATATCCGCTTAATGCACATCCTGCCGGACCTGCAAAAGGCTTTGATGCTTCGGATGTGATTTACCTTCTCATGCCCGACCGATTTGCCAACGGTGATCCGGGAAACGACAATGTGCCCGGGATGATTGAACAGACTAACCGGGACAATCCCAACGGGCGGCACGGTGGAGACCTGAAGGGGATCTCCGATCACCTGGATTATATCAGGGAACTTGGAGCAACCGGGATCTGGCTTAATCCCTTCCTGGAAAACAACCAGCCTGCCTATTCATATCACGGATATTCAATTACCGACCTTTGCCGTGTGGATCCGCGTTACGGAAGCAATGAGGAGTTCAGGAATATGATCTCAAAGGCGCATAATATGGGATTGAAAGTAATGATGGACATGATAAACAACCATATCGGTTCGGGCCACTGGTGGATGAAGGACCTGCCCTCCTCAGACTGGATTCATCAGTTCAGCGAGTTTACCCGCACCAGCTACAGGGCAACAACCCTGATGGATCCATATGCTGCCGTGATTGATAAAAATCTGATGGAAAAAGGCTGGTTTGACAGAACCATGCCCGACCTGAACCAGGGCAACCCCCTTGTCGAGACATACCTTACGCAGAACAGCCTCTGGTGGATAGCAAATTTCGGCATCGACGGCATAAGGATGGATACCTATCCTTACCCTGACAAGAACATGATGTCGAGATGGGCAAAAAGGGTCACCGATGAGTTTCCAGGATTTTTTATAGTGGGGGAGGTGTGGCAGGAGCTGGAGGCGCTTACAGCTTACTGGGCTCTTGATAAGGTCAACAGCGACGGATATCGCTCGAACCTTCCATCTGTAACTGATTTCCCCCTTTCGCTTTCCACACACAGGGCTTTCAATGAGCCTGACGGCTGGACCGCCGGAATGGCAAGGCTTTACACGGTCCTTTCACAGGATTTTCTATATCCCGATCCATTCAAAAATGTGATTTTCCTCGATAACCATGACCTTACCCGGTTCTTCACACAGACCGGCATGAATCCTTCCATATATAAAATGGCTCTTTCCTTTATCCTTACCACAAGGGGGATACCTCAGTTCTACTATGGCACCGAAATAGTAATGCAGGGCGACAAGAACCGCGGTGACGGTTTTCTCAGGGCAGATCTTCCGGGAGGATGGCCCGGTGAAACAAAAAGCGCCTTTACAGGTCAGGATCTGACGACCGTTGAAAAGGAAGCCCTTGCTTTTACAAAAAGAGTGCTTAACTGGAGAAAAGGGAAGGATGTGATACATACCGGAAAACTGAAGCATTTTGTTCCTGAGAATAACCTTTATGTATATTTCAGGTACAATGACACCGAATCAGTAATGGTAATACTTAACAACAGCGAAAAGGAGACCCGAACAATAACCAGTAGCCGGTATACTGAAGCACTTAATGGATTCACTCATGGGCATGAAGTAATCACAGGTGCGGAAATCAGCGACCTCAAATCATTCACGATCGCCCCGAAAACAGCTATGATAATTGAGTTAAATAAATAGCCTTAACGCCTTCAATTCTGAATCTTTTAAAAAAATTCCCTATTTTTGAATTTGTTAAGACACTTCAACAAAATAATTTATCAGTAAAACATATTGAAATGAATGTACCGGCAGATTTGCTTTACACAAAGGACCATGAATGGCTCAGGATTGAAGGTGAATTCGGATTCATCGGAATAACTGATTTTGCCCAGGGGGAGCTTGGGGATATCGTATTCCTCGAGATCGAAACTCAGGGAGAAACACTTAAGAAAGAAGAGGTCTTCGGAACCATTGAAGCAGTCAAAACCGTTTCTGACCTGTTCATGCCGGTAGGTGGAGAGGTTTTAGAAGTAAATCCTGCACTCGGGGATTCGCCCGATGTTGTTAACAAGGATCCATACGGAAAAGGATGGCTGATAAAAATAAAACTGTCAGATCCTGCTGAAACAGGAACCCTGCTTTCGGCCGAAAAATATCAGGAGATCCTATAGGGTCTTTTTGACTTCTACCTGCTGGTAGCCCTCTATCATATCCCCGACTTTGATGTCGTTGAAGTTGGATATGTTAAGTCCGCATTCATAACCGCCGACAACCTCCTTAACATCGTCCTTGAAGCGTTTCAGGGAACCGAGTTCGCCAGTATAGATTACTATGCCGTCGCGTATCACGCGCACCCTTGTGTTCCTGGTGATTTTGCCCTCCTTGACATAGCAGCCTGCGACCGTTCCCACTTTGGTAACCTTGAATATATCGCGTATCTCAAGTGTGGCAACGATCTCCTCCTTCATTTCAGGTGAAAGCATTCCTTCCATTGCGGCCCTTATCTCCTCAATGGCATCGTATATTATTGAATAGAGGCGTACATCGATCTCCTCCTTTTCAGCAAGCTTCCGGGCGCTTAGTGAAGGCCTTACCTGGAACCCTACAATAACGGCATTTGATGCGGCTGCAAGCAGGATATCCGATTCGGAGATCTGTCCTACAGCCTTGTGAATGATATTCAGCTGGATTTCAGGAGTTGAAAGCTTGATAAGCGAATCGCTAAGGGCTTCTACAGATCCGTCGACATCCCCCTTGACAATAATGTTAAGTTCCTGGAAGTTGCCGATAGCAATTCGTCTTCCGATCTCGTCGAGGGTGATATGTTTCTGGGTGCGCAGGCCCTGTTCCCTCTGGAGCTGGGCCCTCTTTGTTGCGATTTCCTTAGCTTCGCGGTCGCTGTCCATTACATTGAACTTATCGCCGGCCTGAGGAGCTCCGTTCAGGCCCAGGATAAGGGCCGGAGTTGCCGGTCCGACTTCATCGACCTTTATTCCCCTCTCGTTGTACATCGCCTTGACGTGCCCGTAGCTGGCACCGGCTATCATTATATCGCCGATACGCAGCGTTCCGGCCTTGACAAGCACCGTGACAGTAAATCCGCGGCCCTTGTCGAGCGATGATTCAATAACTGTCCCAATGGCTGGCTTGTCGGGATTGGCTTTAAGGTCGAGCATCTCAGCTTCGAGAAGCACTTTCTCGAGAAGAAGGTCAATGTTGAGTCCGGATTTTGCAGAGATCTCCTGCGACTGGTATTTGCCGCCCCAGTCCTCGACCAGGTAATTCATGTTCGCAAGCGCTTCCTTTATCTTTTCAGGATTGGATGAAGGCTTATCTATCTTGTTTATTGCGAAGACAATCGGAACACCTGCAGCCGATGCATGGTTTATTGCCTCAATTGTCTGGGGCATCACGCCGTCGTCGACTGCCACCACAATGATTGCAATATCGGTGATCTGTGCACCTCTTGCACGCATGGCCGTAAAGGCTTCATGACCGGGCGTGTCGAGGAAGGTTATCTGGCGACCGTCGTCGAGGATAACCCCGTAAGCACCTATATGCTGTGTTATTCCTCCTGCTTCCCCGGCAATTACGTTTGTCCTCCGGATATAATCGAGGAGTTTTGTCTTTCCATGGTCAACATGGCCCATTACCGTAACAATCGGCGGCCTTGGCTTAAGATCCTCTACATCATCTTCAATCTCCCTGACCGTTTCCTGCAATTCAGCACTCACGAATTCGATCTTGTAACCGAACTCATCGGCCAGCAGTGCCAGCGTTTCGGCATCGAGGCGCTGATTGATTGAAACAAACAGCCCCAGGTTCATGCATGTGGAGATGATTTCGGTGACAGGGGTGTTCATCATGGTGGCGAGCTCATTTACAGAAACGAACTCGGTCACTTTCAGGATGTTCTTTTCGAGTTCCATCCTGTCCTCCACCTCACGGTGCTTCTGGCTTATTGCCTCCCTTTTCTCCCTGCGGTATCTTGAGCCCTTCGATTTTCCCTTTGTCGTAAGACGGGCGAGGGTTTCCTTTATCTGCTTCTGCACTTCCCCTTCATCAACCTCGGCACGGACTGATCTCTTGGTGATTACTTTCTTAACGGTCCTGTCCTTTTTATCAGTAGCGACAGGCTTGACAACAGGCGTCTGTTCCTTTTCCTTTGTAATTCTCTTTCTTCTCTTTTTTCTCCTGAAATCAGAATCGCCGTTAATATTCACCTGCTGATATCCCGGTTTTTTCTTTTCTTCGGTGGGAAGGTTGATCTTGCCTACCACTGTAAGTCCGGAAAGTTTTCTGACCGGCGGCTTGAAGATGCTTACGGCTTCCGGATCTTCCGGTTCCGCAAGGATCCCCCCTGCGACAACCTCATCTACCGTAACATCCGCAGCCTTTAATTCTGATACTGTGTCACCGGCCGGGACCTGGTCCTCCATGACTGGTTCCTTTTTCTCTTCCCGTGGAGAATCTTCCTTAACCTCCTTTTTGGCTTTGGGTTTTTCCTTTTCCTCTTTCTTTGGTGCCTTGGTTTCCCTGGTGACTGTTTCAAGGTCGATTTTTCCGACAATATGAATATCAATCGGCGATTTCACCTTTTCATCCTTCACGAGTTCTTCTGCAGCAGGCTTTGGTTTTTCCTCAGCCGGTTTTTTCTTTTCAGGGGCCTTTGGTTCGGCAGGTACTTCAGGGGCTTTCTTTTCTGGGGCTGGTATCGGCTTCTCAGGCTGTGAAACCTTGGGTTTCAGCGTTTTATCGAGGTCAATCTTGCCAACAAGCTTGATATCTGGCTTTTTGATCTCAGTTCTGATATCCACTGTTTTTTTCGCAGTAGAAGTGTCCTTGATCAGGATCTCCTCATCCCTGTCCTGATCGTCGCCCTTATCGGATTCAGGGACATCATCGATAGAAACTGTCTCTTTCTTCCTGTGAAGGTCCTTGAGGATAAGCTTCTCTGACTCCTTTTTGACATTAAGGTCGCTGCTGTATTCCTTTAGAAGAAGAATGTAAGCTTCGGGAGGTACTTTTGTATTTGGATTCGGATCAAGATCAAACCCCTTCCTGTGCAGGAACTCCACAATGGTGGAAATCCCCACGTTGAACTCACGGGCTGCTTTGCTTAATCTTGTTGCCTTAATATCTTCAGTCATAGATATGTCCTTAGTCTTTCTTAAATCTTAAAGCGGTTTTTTATGACAAATATTATTCGAATTCTGCTTTCAGAATATTAACTACTTCCTTAACTGTTTCTTCTTCGAGATCGGTGCGTTTAACAAGATCGCTTATTGAAAGGTTCAAAACGCTCCTTGCAGTGTCGCATCCTATTGATTTCAGTTCCTCTATTATCCAGTCTTCAATTTCATCGCTGAACTCTTCGAGGTTCACATCCTCTTCATCCTCTCCTCCCGGTTCCCTGTAAACATCTATCTCATATCCTGTAAGCTGGCTTGCAAGCTTTATGTTAAGGCCGCCCTTGCCGATTGCAAGTGAAACTTCATTGGGCTTCAGGTATATTTCGGCCCTTTTTGTCTCTTCGACAAGCTTGATTGAAGTTATTTTTGCAGGGCTCAGGGCTCTCTGGATAAAGAGCTGGTTGTTTGAAGTGTAATTGATGACATCGATATTCTCGTTTCGGAGTTCCCTGACTATTCCATGGATCCTTGATCCTTTCATTCCAACGCAGGCTCCTACCGGATCGATCCTTTCATCATATGATTCCACAGCTACCTTGGCACGTTCTCCGGGAACCCTGACGATTTTCTTAATGGTGATAAGTCCGTCAAATATCTCGGGCACCTCAAGCTCGAAGAGCCTTTCGAGGAATACAGGGGAAGTGCGGCTGAGGATAATGAACGGAGTATTGTTCCTCATTTCAACCTTGATTACCACTGCCCTAATCGAATCGCCCTTACGGAAATGATCGGAAGGGATCTGTTCGCTCTTTGGTATTATCAGCTCATTACCGTCATCGTCGAGGACCAGGATCTCCCTTTTCCATACCTGGTAGACTTCTCCTGTCACAATCTCGCCGATCCTGTCCTTGTACTTGATGTAAATGTTGTTCTTCTCAAGATCGAGTATCCTTGCCGTGAGGTTTTGCCTGAGCGACAGGATTGCCCTCCTGCCGAAGTCAAGGAATTTGACTTCATCCGAGACCTCTTCCCCTGCTTCATAATCCTCATCGATCTCCTTTGCCTTCGAAAGCGGAATCTGCAGGTTGGGATCAACCAGCTCATCGTCTTCCACAACAACCCTGTTCCTCCATATTTCAAAGTCTCCCTTGTCGATATTGACGATTATGTCGAAATTGTCGGCTGAACCGTATTTCTTCGCCAGCATGCTCCTGAATACATCCTCCAGGACACTCATCATGGTGGGCCTGTCAATATTCTTGAGCTCCTTGAATTCCGAAAAGGTATCGATCAAATTAATATTTTCCATCTGCTGAAATCTTCTTGATATTATTTTATCGTTAGTACAATTTTTGCCGTTTTCACCTGGTCGAAATTGAAAGGCAGATCCTTAACTTCCCTTGCCTTGCCTTTGACCTTAACTTCAGTTTCGAGGTCGAAGCCTCCCTTAGTGACGTTTTTCAGTATTCCTGCGTAGTTCATTCCATCATTGTCGGTCACTGAAATCTTCTGCCCCTCGTTCTTATAGTATTGCTCTGACACGCAGAAAGGCATTTCGAGACCGGGAGATGAGACCTGAAGTTCAAAATCCATGGTATCGCGGTCGAGTCCATTTTCGATGTGGCGGTGAAGCAGAGCACACTCATCGATTGTTATCCCTTTCCTGGTATCGGCGAGCACGGTTATCCTGTTTGATGCGCTCACTTTCACTGCAACAAGGAAGAGATCCGTACCACGGATATACTCCTTTACAAGTTCCTCTATTTTTCCCCTGTCGATCATTCTCTGAAAACCGATAATAAAATAGGGGACTCTGGTCCCCTAGGTCTCAATTGCCCCTCAATTCGGATGCAAAGATAATTATTGTTTTAGAATTCGCAATATATTGGTGTAATCTTTTTTTTCTACCACAAAGTAACACAAAGGTAATCATTAAGTAACACAAAGGTTTCAAAACTATTGGGCTCCTTTGTGTACCTTTGTGCTTCACTTCGTGTTCCTTTGTGGTTAATGTCGCTATATGACTGAAGAGATCTTTACATCAGACGAGATAACCCTTTTATCAGAATGCATGCTTTGCCCGCGTGAATGCAGGGTGAACAGGTTTGAGGGAGGGACAGGATATTGCGGCTCTGATGCCGGAATGAACATCGCATCGATCTGCATCCACAGGGGAGAGGAGCCACCCATTAGCGGACCTTACGGAATATGCAATATATTCTTTTCGGGCTGTAATCTTAAATGCATTTATTGCCAGAACCACGAAATCAGCAGGCCCTGTTCGGGGGAAAACAGAAGATCACCAGACTTGAATGAGGCGCTTGATACAATTACAGGAATTCTTAAGCAGGGAATCAAGGCTGTGGGCTTTGTTTCCCCGTCGCATGTTGTCCACCAGGTAAGGGCAATAATAAGAGGATTGAATGACAGGGGATTTAAGCCTGTAACGGTTTATAATACAAACAGCTACGATAAAAGAGAAACAATAAGAAGCCTTGAGGGTCTGATAGATGTATATCTGCCTGATTACAAATATGTTTTACCCGGGATTGCGCAACGGTTTTCTGATGCTGCAGATTATCCTGCAATTGCCCTGGCTGCACTTAAAGAGATGTTTTATCAGAAGGGATCGGTTTTAGCGCTTGACAATGAAGGAAGGGCAGAAAACGGTATACTCGTAAGACATCTCGTTCTTCCGGGACATGCCGATGAAAGTAAAAGTGTACTTAGGACACTTGCAGATGAAATCTCGACGGGAATAAATATCTCCCTGATGTCGCAATACCATCCCACCAGGGAAGTAAGAAATCATCCGGAACTGAAAAGGATTTTATACAAGGCTGAATACGATTCAGTCGTTGAAGAAATGGAAGATCTCGGTTTTCGCAATGGATGGATCCAGGATATGGACAGTTATCAGAACTACAATCCTGATTTCAGCAGGGAACATCCTTTCGAATGATTCCAATCGAGGCAAAAACTTCTATGCCAACTGCTTTTCGATATTATCGTTAAGCTTATAATGTTTAATGTGGTCGCTGATTTTTTCTCCGATGACTTCAATCTTGCCAAGATCTCCTGTACCGTATCCTGCCATTGTGCAAAAGTTGAGCCATTTGACTTTTGTATAATCAACGCCCATCAGTTCAACGGCAACACGGTCGGCTGCAAGCCAGTCGGTACTTGCCACACAGACTCTGTGGTCGACGGGAGTCCCGTTATTAGGCCCGTTCCCTTCCATGCCTTCGAATCCGTCAATCAGTGCGAGATGCGGATGAAGACGCGGGGCGAGGCTGTATAAATTATAATTTATGCCTTTGAATCCGCTTCCGTGAACGATTGCCTTATCGCTCCTTGCACCTTCCCTGCGGTTCGGTCCCCAGGTAAATCCCTGATCTTTTACAGGAGCTCCGAACACGATATTCTTAAGTGACAGGGTTATCACCGCACGATCGTGTGTTTTCATCCTGGCCACGGATACAATATATGAATCAGGGTCGAGCAGTACTTTTGAAAATCTTACGGGATGAGGCTTGAAATCCTTTTCATCGAATACATAAAGAATCTGAGATCCTTCCTGATCGAGATCCACAAATTTAACCGGATATTTTGCGGCGAGACTGAGATATCCGTAATTATCAAATCCTTCCAGTGAGGGACCATTGGCAGCTGATTCTGCAATTATAACATTATCGAGCTTCCTTATCGACTTGAGGAATTCAAGAACACCTTCAAGGGTATCGGCATGAGTAGCACAAAGCGGGATATCAATCGAAACATTGTTCGGTTTGAGTATCACGCGTTTGTTTCCGATCGCCTGACGGATCTGTTTTGAATAAGGCTGGAGAGCACGGAATGCCATGTCGGCCCTGTTGCCACCTGTTGTAAGTCCGACACTCGATTTGCCTGAGATGCTTTCAGTACTGATTACTGATGATGCGAAAGTATCCAGGGGCGATGCAAATGAAACCGCCAGTCCGGCTAAAACCGATTTCCTTAAAAAATCGCGGCGCCTGATATTATCCATGTTTAATAAGATATTTGTCTTAGATTGGATTTCAAAGATAGTATTTGATTGAATAATTCAAATAATATGACAACAATATCCGGCGTTCCTTTAGAGCTGAGAAATTGGGGGTATTGTTGACCCGCCAGAAGGGGGCTGAATCCCGGATTTGACTGCAAGACTGCAAGACTGCAAGACCGCAAGACCGCATGACCGCATGTCCGCATGATCGCAAGACTACATGACAGATTCCCTACATGAACTTCTCTCTTTTCTGCAGATTGAAAAGAGCAGCCAGAAGGAAAAGTATTGTGCCGGTAATAAGGATTATCCTGTTTTTCAGGGTTATGATAGCCCAGGTAGTCTCA
>Ga0105103_10001265_pt1 | contig 14098 bp, 15 predicted proteins | sample PPLLaktember2015_2_FD_79107 | JGI IMG/M metagenome (GOLD analysis project Ga0105103, IMG submission 79107) | Freshwater sediment microbial communities from Prairie Pothole Lake near Jamestown, North Dakota, USA - PPLs Lake P7 Core (6) Depth... | ecosystem: Environmental > Aquatic > Freshwater >...
AAACCTTCGCAGAAGACTTCGACATCACACTAGCCATTCTCGCAGCAGGCTACAGAATAGAATACGAAGAAGCAAGCCTAGCCTACACCGACGTACCAAAAAACACCCAAGACCTAATAAAACAACGCCGCAGATGGTACCGCGGCATGATACAAGTACTTGATAAATACAAAAACATGTACCTAAACCCAAAATACGGCTTAGCCGGCACAGTCGGGGTTCCAAACCTCTGGATAGAAGCCATCTCCCCATTCATCAACTTGAGCCTGCTGTTGCTAATTCTGCTCACTTGGCTCTTAACAGACCAAGCCTATCTGACAATTACAGGCGTGCTGGTAACTGTAGCCATATTCGTAGTTACAAACGCAATAACTCTAAGTTTGGAACCTGAAAAGGAGAGAAGAAACTATTTAATCATACCTCTGCTTCTTTTCTACAATACCTTCCTTGACGGCATCCGCATCATGAGCTTAACAGAAGAAACCGTTAACACCATGATGGAGTGGGAAAAACCAAAAAGGTAAATCATAATGTCTCTTGACCTCACTATCATCGCAATCGTCTTCACCATCATCTTGTTACTGGTGTTTTTCTCAGCCGTCATCTTGTATCTTTCTTTCCGAATAAAAGAAACATTCAAAAAAACTAACCGCACAGCAAAAATCATCCAAACCGCTTTCCTCATAGGTATCCTATTTCTAGCCGGAGCCATCCTCTACTACTCAGCAGCAACACTAACAAATCCAAACCAACCAACACCTACACCAACACCCACTACAACCCAACAACCAACCCCAACAACAAACCCCTCAACCTCCACCACGCCCATACCCTCCACAACAACCCAACCTAACCCCACACCAACAAACAGCCAAAACCAACCAACCCCAACATCCACACCCCTTCCAACCCCAACACAAACACCCACACCAGGTCAACCCATCACTTTTAGCGCATTCTACCCAGCATCCACCACCTTTGAGTCACAAATAACCCTGACTTTCACCGCAATAAACCCAACAAGCTACACGTACAAAAATGCCGTTATACAAACCAGCACCCTACTGCAAACCTTCACATTAATTTCAAGCACAAACACAATCAACGCAAACATAATAAACATAGGTGACCTGCCGCCGGGAACAACAACCGTGACCCTGACACTTCAAGCCCCAAACCACCCAGACACATACACAGACAACGCAACCCTGATCTATCAAGGGATCCAAAACCCACCCACACAACAAATAACTATCACAATCAGAGGAAGATAACAAAAAACACGCAAACTCCAAAAAACATACGGGATTAACCGTCACGGATCAACTACTTATTAACGGCTTTATTTAACAAACTTCAAGGTAAAACTTCTCTCGGTGAGAATCTCCTCACGCAGAAGCAAGAGATTAGTGTTCAAACGTGTGATTGACAATACATATAGTCAATTATGTATATTTAACGTCAATCATCTATTAATAAGGGACAATTAACATGAAAAAACGTGAAAACCTTAGCTATTCTTTGCTTTTTTGGCTCTCCAATTTTCAGCTGCTCATTCAGCTTTAGTGATAGAGAAAATTCAGCTTGAAAGAACATTTAAATGACATAAAATTCGTTCAGTTTTTTCATAACAAGAGGTGTCAAAAAACATTTGCAATTAAGTCCAAAAAATAAATTGCACCCAATAACCTACCTGATGCTCATTGTAACAGTCGCAGTTGCCATAGCTTTACTTGCCGCACCAGCCGTTTCAGTATCTGCAAACCAATGCAGCTCCTGCCACGGCGTAACCTACAGCCAACAACTAGACATACTAGAAGGCAACAGTCAAAACCAAATCCCCACAGTAATCCTGGTAGGTCAAACCCAAACAGTACAAGTAGTCGTAGCAAACGTCAACAACGCACCCAAAAACGACCAGTTCTCAACCTTATCAGTTACATTAAGTTCACAAAATGGACGATTTTCAGTGTCGCCATCAACAGTGACAATTACCAACATGGCCACAAGTACTGCCACTGCAACTTGGCAAATAACAGGCGTTTCATCCGGCACAGATGTCCTTTCAATATCAGCTTCAGCGGTAAACAGCCACGAAAATTTGAGGTTCTCCGATACTTACTATCCGAGTATACCGATAAATGTCAATGCAGCTCCAACACCAACGCCCTTGCCAACTGCTGCGCCGACGCCAATCCCCACCGCAGCTCCAACCCCAGTTCCCACCCAACCCACAGCACCCACACCCACCCCAATCCCCACTTCCATTCCAACAATAGTGCCAACACCTATCCCAACTCCACCAACTCCGACATCCACAACCACTTCATCCCCTACTCCAACAACTACTTCAGATCCAAACCCTACCCCAACAACTAACCCAACCATAACACCTACTCCTACCCCAACTACGGCTCCAATAATAGTGCAGGCAACAACAAACACAGGCACCAGCGTGGACCTCTACATCAACGGCAACATAACCGCCCAGCAAATATCCGCAGTCACCCTAAACACCCACACCCCCGCCGCTGCCACTATATCATTCACTTTAACTGGGCAAACCGGAAACGTAGGCTTTGGCAACATGACAATTAGTAAAAACTCCGTGCAAGTGAGCGCCGCGCCGATAATTTACTTTGACAATCAAATTGTGCAAAACCAAGGTTACACTGAAGATACAAACAACTACTATGTCTGGTGGACAAATCACTTCAGCACAAATAACGTATCAATTGTATTCTCTGGATCAATACCTATCCCTGAAACCCCAACTTTAGCAATCCTGATTGCCGTATTGGCAGCTGGCTTTCTAACCATAACAGTGCTGACAATAAAACGCAAAAAACAATCCCCTTTCTTTTAAACAAGTATTTGAGGGCGCGCAAATGGTACTTTACGCATCCCTTTGTTGCTTGAACAATTCATTCAAAATCTGGGTGCTCCTCTAAACTGTCATTGTTTTCCTCCTCAGCTGCAATCTCCTCTTGCAACTCCTCCGGTTCAGTCACGGAGTGTCTAAGTCTCCCGCAGTTCTTGCACCTATCCAAACCCAAGGCGTTTTCGAACCCACAATATTGACATGACCAACCATTGGGTTTTTGATCAATTTGTTCACAATGAACAATCTTAGGCTCAGCGACGTTAGTTGCCTCCTTGAAACCTAAAGACATTTTCGGTTTAACCGACGTAATCTTCATAGCGGGCAAAATCTTGACAAGCTCATTGACTGCCGCCTTCAAATAATCTAGACTCTCACTGTGATCTATCCTGAGGGTCACTGTCGTCAAAATACACTGGGCAGTCGCGGGGTCAAATTCAACTTCAATTTTGTGCCCAAACTTCGTCAAAGACAACTGGTGATAAGCAACGATTTTGCGCAAAGTGTTTTCCTTAATCTTGTACCGACTCGCTTCAAGTACATTACTTAAAGCTGATCTTGCAGCCACAGGATCAGCGATTTCAAATAAAACCTCACATATTGGCATAAAGAACTATTTGACATTCGGTTTATTAAAAAACTCTCTTACCTCACATGAAAAACTTGGAAGAATTGACCAACAATACCCTTAACTTTACAATTTATTGGATTAAATAAAAAGAAAAAGAGTTGTTGTTTAAGCACCGATTACTCGATACCCAACCGTTTAACAACTTTAACCGCGACGAACGCCAACAACGCGACGATCAGGAACGTTATCAAAGCAACTAAGAAGTCGCCGACTGCAAAGGGTCCTGTGACTGGGTCTGGTATCATTACCAAGGCTAAATTGTCCATTCCCGGGATTAGTAAGCCGATGGCGGGCAGCAGCAGATCTTTTACTAATGCTTGAATCAAAATGCCCAGATACAACGCGATTATGAAGGCGATGGCAAGCCCAAAAATCTTGTATTTTGACAAGAAATCTTTGAACTCGTTCCATAAGCCTTTAGGCGGTGCTGGCGCAGGTGGCTTTTCTAATGCTTCACGGATCTTCTTGAGTTCATCTAGCATTTGCTCTTCTTTAGACATAAGTTTCACAAGTAGTACTGTAACTGCGTTTTCTTTTTAAATTTTGGGGCGACACACATTTCCTAAGAGAGCGTGACGGTATTTCCCCAATTTTTCTCCATTCATTGATAAATGACTTGATGTAGGTGGATAAGAATTCTTCAAATGGGCCAAAGACCTTCATCCACTATGGAGCGGGCGGAACGATGGTACCCCAGCATCAAAATCTGAGGTCGCTTACAGCTCTTAATTGGCCCGTTTTTTATACTTTTTTCAGCTTGCCTATGAAACCTCTGGAAAAAGACAGAAAATATTCAGTGGCTGCTACGGGGTCATTTGGAATGTAGCTTTCTTTTACGTTGTCGTCATTCCCATCATGGAAATGCTTGGGAAAAGTTTTGATGTTTTTCCATTTAACGTGAGGCGCATTGTCGTGTCTGTGGATTAATCCCCTCACATGCCGATGCTCCCAATGAAAAGAATATTTCCCTGACATTGATAACCATACATCCACAAAACTATCATCTAACAAAAAAATTCGAAGCCTTTCTATTGCACCCGATGGAGTGAACCTTTGCTGAACATCAAGTACTATATCAGAAAAATTTGCAGAAACCGTCTCAATTATTAGATTGAATGTTTCTTCCAAACTTTGGTTACTCATGCTTTAGCGCCGTTAATTCCTGACGGATGCTCTTTACGCGTTGATGCAAATTTTCAAATAGGATCAAGTCTTCCCAAGCAGGGTGCTCCGCGACCATTCCGCTTCTAATCTTCTTCTCAAGATCCGCGGCGCCTTTAACGCTGTATTTTGCCTTTATCTCGGTAATTTCTGCGAAGCAACTTCTTAATTGGGACTCCAGCAATCCTTCTAATCCTTTCCGTACAAGTTCTTTCGGTGGAACGCCTAAGACTTTGGAGACCCTCTCAAGGATTGCCGTGTTTTCAGTCACACATATACCCATCCAATAATCATTGCAGGTTAGCCTTTAAACTCTTTCTAAAGCGTCAATTGTCGATAAGATCTTTTAGCATGTCCTAGTTTTTTCTTAACCGGTTTTCACTTTTCTCTGCCTTTTTCCATTACACTTTCATCAATAATATCCGGCTCTTTTTCAATCAGTCACATTAAAAAGAAGAAAAAATTGAGGTGCCCTACGCAAAAAAGGGCATTGGAGGCTTAAATTTACGGTACACGCACAATTTTTAGGCCATGTGCTCTAGCAGAAGGATTCCCTAGCAGCGTTAAGTGGTCTCTGTCATGAAGCAGAAGGCCAGCCGCGCCCGGATCGGGGCCTACTAACTCGGCCCATTTTTCAGTATATTTTGCATATGCAATATCGTAGGCTTCCTGGAACGTTTTTCCTTCAAGCAACGCGTTGTTGGCAGCGTTTGAGGCTTCATTAAATTTATCCAGATACCAAAGATGCACCCAATGCAGGTCATCATAACCCAGATAAGCCTTGCTTGTTGCTGCGATAGCTAACGGACCCAACCCATTGGCGCTCTCACATGAAACTGTACTGACAGCCCGTTTTGCTAGTAGATTTACATTGGCATCATCTATAGCCGGCGTGATGACATTTGCGTTTTGACCATAAAGTGTAAAATCGCTACCGTGATCATAATGAACTACGTAGTCAGGTTTGACAGTGTTTATGTTTGACTCAACATTGGCCCGGCTGCAATTGTTTCCTTGCAGATCAGTCACAGTCCAACCTTCAGCAACAGCTTTATTCTTCACAAGAGTTGCAGCTGGAAAGGAGAACAACGTCGTATAATTATCTCCTGGACAGTTGGGGCGGATAATGAGCACCTTCTTTGACTTAACTATCCTCCAGCGCTTTATCAGCACCGGAATAGAAAGCATTTCCTTAATTCTTGCAAATTCAGGCATTTTACTCGCGCCTCTTTGACAACTCCACTCGGGACCGTTGCAGCATCTTCGCGAATTGCTTGCCGTATTCAGTGTCATTTTCAACTTCTTTGGCGATTTCAGCAGGTGTAAACGTTTTTGACCCTACAACGATGGCGGGTTTTTCTTTCTTTTCTGCAGGCAGCTTCTTGAGCCAATCTTTAACATCAGAAAGCGCAAGTTGCTTTGATATATCCGCTTCCTTTTTTCTTTGAGCTTCGTACTCTTTTCCACTCATAGAAATCATCCAATTCAATTATTTAGAGAATTTATCTCCATTTACAGGTGGAAAGGGCGTTTATTTAAACGTATCAGGTTTATTGAGAAACTATAATTCTGTACATCTCAACTACAACAAACCCACCCACAGCGAAAGACACATAACAGCCAAAGCAAAAAGCAGGCAAAAACATCCAAATACCCCTTACAACCAACTGCGCACAACAAAAAATTCTCACCACCATCCTGATTTCCCGTAATATTCCATTGCCGGCAATATCGCTTTTTAACCTAACACACAATTCACAATGTAGAGATAAAACAAGAGTCGCCCCCAAACATTATTTGAAGGTATCATGATGATTTGCGATTGGTGTGGAGAAAAGTACCCTATAAGTTATAGTGATAACAAAAATTTTCATCAACTAAAAAACTACGCGAACAAACCAATTGTTTGCAATGCATGCTATAAAAAAATACAGCAAACCGACACACTAAGAATCTATGCCAACATGTCAATCCATCAAAAACCTATAGAAATAAAAACGCGTGCCAAAACTTAAACAAGCACACTTGCCCCAGAATTGAAACACTTATACCTAAAAGTAGGCTCCCCTCGTTCTTAGAGGTCATAAAACTTACTTTTTCAACATGCGCACCCATCCCATCCCCCCATCCCAACATACTTTCTTAGCCTCCACCTCACATTCCCCATCCCAACACAGACAGAAACAAAGCCTAAACCAAAAAACCAACCCAACCCACAACCAAAACATGGGAGGGGGAGCTTTCGGCAGCACCCATCCTCGCAAAGAAAGAAAAATAAAACCGGCGAGTTCGAATCTCACCGTTAAAGCAAAATTCTTGCCCTATCAAACGTCTATAATTTCGTTTTCTTTGGGTATACAGACATCGGTCATTTCGCCGATCTTCTCCGAAAGCAACTCCGCCTGCTCCAAATCCCCGTGGACAAGAACAGTCCGCTTAGGCTTCAATGTACTAATCATTTTAATCAGTTCGTTTTGGTCGGCATGCCCTGAAAGTTCTATCTGCCGAACTTGCGCGCGAACTGTGATTGCTTCGTCCTCTGTTTTGAAAAAGCCTTCTTCCTTGGCTTGTTTTAGGGGGCTATTTGGAGGAAGATAACCAGAGGTCAATAGGACGCAGTTATCTTTATCTCCAGACCATTCTGCCAATAAACGGAGACTCGCACCTGCATGGCCAAAACCTGAGGTGCAGATAACAATTGCTGGTTCATTAATTTGGCTGGTTCGGTAAAGATGCTTAACGTGTCTGTAGTTGAATGGTTGCTTTTGTTGCTTAACTGCTTTGGTGAATAGTTGCTTGTGATGATTGAAGTAGCCGTCGATCCGGTGCGCAAGGTTAGAAATGGTGTAAACATTGTAACGCGGCAAAATCCCCCGCTCAATGGCTGTATCGATTCTTTTAGCCATCTCCTGGCTGCGATGGAAAGCAAAAGTGGGAATCAAAACGTTACCCCCCCGCTCCATAGTCACCAACATTTGTTGAAAAAACTCATCGATTAACTCACTTCGTGCAGGTCGAACTTTCCCACCGTAGGTCGATTCAGAAATCAAAACATCAGGCTTTTTCGGAAGAGTCTCTAACTTGCAACCTTGCAATATCTCGGTGTCATGAAGGCAAAAATCCCCCGTATAGACTACTCTTTTATCGTCGGTTAGAAGGCTAGTTATTTTCGCGCCAGCAACGTGACCTGCCGATTGAAGCTGGATCTTGAGACCCGGTAATGCAATTGAATCACGACTCCACCAGCAGTTTCGAACTTTCTCCGCATGGCTATCGTCAAAATCAAAGATGCCTTTCTCATTCTGAATCTTTACCATGTCGTGTAAGAGATCTACGGTTACATCCCGAGTGATGTCTGACCCAACGATTGTGGGATTATTCTTTTTACATAAACTTAGAAGGCTCCCTGTATGATCAAGGTGCCCGTGGCTGATGATAACGGCGTCAAAATCTTTCGGCAACTTTTTTGGTTCTGCATCAAGTTTTATCCCGTAATCTAGGGCAACTTTGGCAGAGTCGGTTTCAACTGATATGCAAGAGCCGCCTACTTCTCTAGCGCCGCCTAGAACTTCAATTTTCAATTTTTATACTCCGATTGTTAAAACATTGATTGATAATGTTTTATTGGGCAATGCATGAACGCTAATATTAAGCTATTCACTTAATTGTGGCTTATTTACGTTAAACAGTTGCAGCTGCAGCGTTTGCTTTCAAAATTGTACTGAAGCTACCCCTATCAAACTTAAATCTATAGAAAACCATCAATATACGAAAACATGAACGAAAAAACACGTCGCCGCCTCACTCTACTATTAATAGCGATAATGGCAACGTCAACTATAGGAGCAGTATTCGTGTATATGCAAACGCAAGCATCCAATAGCCAAATACAACCCCGCGTCATCAAAGTGGCCTGTGTCGGCGACAGTATAACCGCAAATTTCGGGTACCCCGAAACCCTCCAAGAACTCCTCGGCCAAAACTATCTCGTTGGCAATTATGGTTTGGGTGGAACCACCGTTAACTTAGATGGCGAAACGCCCTACATGTATGAGCCCATTTTTAGAGAAGCCAAAGAAAGCCAACCAGACATAGTCATAATTATGCTGGGAACAAACGACGCCCACCCCGATCTTCACAATTACAACGGCAGCTTCGTAAACGACTACATCACACTTGTGACTGCGTTCCAAAACTTAAACAGCAAACCCCAAATCTGGATTGTGAAGTCTCCACCCATCGTTAACAACGGGACAGGCTTAAGTTCAGAGTTCCTCAGCCAAAACATTCTTCCAAAAATAGAAGAAGTCGCCCAAAAAACAGAGTTACCCTTGATTGATGCCTATACGCCGTTGCTGAGCAAACCTGAATTCTTCGTTGACGGAGTGCATCCAACTTTTGAAGGGGCTATGTTGATCGCCGATGAAGTGTACAAAGCGATAACTCAAAAATAGCTGCCTTAAAAAATTAAAACCACCCAAGTAATCGCGTCAATTTAGTACCGCTTGATCTGAAGAAATATGTTTTTCGCTACCGTAACCTAAAAAAAGGTGTTTTCTGTTAAACTTGCGCTATTTGGTCAGGTATGTTTAGGAAGAAACTGCTGCTATCCATCGGAGTCATTCTCATTTTGGTAACGTTAGGAATCGCGTCATTCGGTATGGCAGTATGGGTAAACGAACTTAACTCGCCTAAAACGGTTAAAGTTGCATGCATCGGTGACAGCATCACTGAACGTGGTTATCCATTGATATTGCGGTCAATGTTGGGTTCAGACTTCACGGTAGCCAACTTTGGAGTAAGTGGCTCCACAGTTTCGCGGGATTCGATTTTGCCCTACATGGACCAAAAGGCGTTTCAGCACGCTAAAGATTTTGATCCTGACATAATTATTATTATGTTGGGAACAAACGACGCAAACCCCGAGATTACGGTGGATGGCGATGAAGGTTTCGAAGAAGACTACAAACAGCTTATTTCTGCATTCTGGGCACTTGGTGGAGAAGAACAAATCTATGTGATGAAGTCGCCGCCGATATTGAGTACTAACTCAGCATACAACAACACATACCTTGTTAAGACAATTATTCCACAAATAGATCAGGTAGCAACTGAACTTGAGCTGCCAATAATAGACATATATGGCGCTTTAGGAGAGAATCCTGACTACTACTGGGATGGCGTGCACCCAAACAAGGACGGCTCAACCATCATAGCCTCTACAGTTTATGACTTCGTATTTTCAGAAATCGATGATACCATGCAGTAAATTCTTCGGATTAAGGTTTTTATGCAAAATTTAAAAAGCAAATTACAACGTAAAAGGATTAAGGGTTTTGGGGATTTGGTGTGGAGCCGAAAAACGAAGTCTCCGCTCTTCCGGTTGACTTAATCCGCACGATTGCCATACTCTTCGTTATTCTTCTCCACGCATCAATTGAGCCCAACTTAAACGTTGACTTCATGTCGCCCCAAGGCGTCGAGTTATGGTGGACCGCTGACGTTTACGGTTCTATCGCCCGTACTGCTGTGCCTTTATTCATCATGCTTACCGGCGCTTTGCTGCTCCAGCCGGAAAAAGCCGATGAATCACTGAGAGTTTTCTTTAAGAAACGGTGGAACCGCATCGGTGTCCCCGTTATTTTTTGGGCTATAGTTTTCTTAGCTTGGGCTTTTTTCGTAAAGAGACAGACGTTTACTCCTAGCACCATACTGCAGGATGCGCTTGCTGGACCCTACGTTCACTTCTGGTACGTTTACCTCTTAGTCGGCTTATACCTGATTACACCAGTTTTTCGGGTGTTTGTTGCTCATGCAGATTGGAAACTTATCAAGTATTTCCTATGGATATGGTTTGTTGGAACAGGAATCGTTTCCCTTTTAATGTTGTCACCCGATATTGGTCCTCAAGCAGTCTGGTTTAAGGGTAACGTGTTCATCTTAACGGGTGCAATTGGTTACTTCGTTTTAGGCGCCTTTTGGGCAAGGCTAAAATTCCGTTCCTGGCTTTTGTATGTGGCATTGGCGCTTAGCGTGCTTTGGACAATATCCGGCACTTTCCTCTTAACAAGCACCCTTGGCGAACGCTACAGCGCATTCTTTTTAGATGCCTCAAGCCTCAGCACAATCATTGCATCCGTAGCATTATTTCTCATACTGACCTCCATACCTAACAAAAAGGTTGAAACAAAACTGCCGCGTTTCAGTCAAGCCCTCAGAATCATCAGCCTCAACACTCTGCCCATCTACCTTTTTCACGTCATAATTTTAGAGACTCTACAGCAGGGCTACTTGGGTTTCCAAATCAGTGTAATAAACCTCAACCCGATCTTGTCCATCCCGCTTTTAACAGGGGTCACGCTACTTCTTAGCTTAGCTATCATTGTTCCTCTTAAAAAAATACCCTACGTAGCCAAAATAATCGGGTAACCCGGGTTCTATCGGAAGCAAAAACTTATCTTCAAAACCATACAAAAAGCACACAGGACAGTTAGCGTTTGAAAACGATCAAAGCGCCAATTATCCAAAAATTCCAAAACCACCTATTTCTCAACCTGACGGTAAATACGTCTAATTTAAGAAAAATTATCAGCGAGTATTACCCTTTATTGGCAATTTTGATAGCCTATCTGCTTGTGGCATTGTCTGCCGGTCCATATGAGAATGGAGACACCGCATGGGAACTTGACTCAGTCTCGGGTGTGCTAAAATACGGGTTGCCCTACTCAAATGGCTCCTACCTCATTGACCAGCCACCGCTGGGTTTCTATATTCAGGCAGCCTTCGCTAAAGCCGTCGGATTATCCATAAACAACGGAACTTTTCTGGTAACCTTGTTTGGTTTAGGCTGCGTTGCCTTGGTTTATGGAATCGGGAACGCCGCTTACAACAAAACAACAGGTTTCTTTGCAGGGTTACTTTTTGCGCTAAGCCCCTGGCATATGGTGATCTCCCGAAGTTTCCTCATAGATGTCCCCTGCCTTTTTTTCAGTTTATTTAGCCTGTTTCTTGGATTAATTGCAGTTCAGAAGAGTTCGCTGAAGTTCTTTGTTTTTTCAGGGCTCGCTTTTGCCGCTGCCTTCAACACAAAGCTTTATGCTGTCTTTGCACTGATTCCACTTTTAGTCCTGTTTCTATGGTACCCGCCAAAAAAATCTCAGAAGATACTGCTTTGGCTTAGCGCCTTTTCAATTCCCGTAGTGGCAACAACCCTTTTCTGGTACGAAACAATTGCCGACATCGGAATGGAATCAATATTTCTCCACCCAGACTTTTTTATCCCCATTCCCACCGATGTCGCGGCAACCTACTTTTTTGCTGCCAATTTCTTGGTAAGCTACGGCTTAGGCTGGTTACTCATTGACGCCGCGGTTTTTTCGTTGCTTGTGTGCATCCTTCAACGTCACCTACTTCGTAATTTCCTTTTTTTTGATGCCATAAGCGTAGCGGTCATAGTGTGCGTCATGGCGGTTAACATTTTTTTGGGAGCAGGACTCCATCTTAGGGCGCCCTTTCAGAACGCTTTCAAATATGACTATCAAGCGTTGCCTTTTTTCTGCTTCCTGGCAGGTTCCATGGCAAGCAAAAGTGTCTCAATGATAACTGTTGGCTGGTCAAAAAAGAAAGGGGCGCTCGCTGGGGGATTGTTTGGTTTCATTTTGGTAGCGGCAACTCTACTGTATAACGTGCGGTATGTCCAGTTTTTCTCGATGTGGGAGTACCTGCTTTTCAGGGTTGCGCCAAACATCACTGCGGGGTACTCACTTTTTAACGCCGCGCCACTGATCCAAAGTAGTCCTTTACATGTTGTCCAGTTCATCGGTTTTGCTGTGGCGATCTCGGGCATACTCTGGGTTGGGAGATATAGGATAGTTGCCCTGGTCGATTTTTTGCGGCGACGCAGTTGAAGCCTGTTTGTTTTTGAAAACAAGTCTTATGTACTCGTTACACAATACACACATTCGATGTAACATGCAAACCGACGCTGAAGCAAAAATCAAGCAGGATCTATTACTTGAAATCCAGATGCTACAGGAAAACTATAGGGTAATCGATGGGTTTATCGCTGGAAAAGACTACGACCCAACGGTTCTCGCAGGAAGCATACAATCATTCAAGGACAGCTTGAGTCGAGCCAGCGCATTTGTGCTTGCCCTCTACAACCTTAAAGGTAAACGAGTTAGTATTCCTTGGGAGCCCCTGTTCACAAGCTTAGATTACGCGTTGGCAACATTAACCACCACGCCGAAGAGAGCCGCCGTCCAGGTGATCCTGTCTATGGCGCATCCGCAGATACAGCAGGTTCTCTCGTACTTTGCCGCCTTAAAAGAATCATTAAAGTAGCAAGCAGATAACACGTTACAAAATTTTTTGACTCAGGAGTAGCAAAACAACTCCCATTGATGTTGCTAAAGGCCCGCTTACCAGAGAAGATAAAACAACACACAAGTCAACTTTGTCCGCGTATCTTTTTATAAGGCAACAGCAAATAGAAAGCCAAGCAAGAGGCTAAACGAATATGCCCAAAGTTAAAGTTGCATTAATAGGCGTGGGAAACTGCGCCTCATCATTCATCCAAGGCATCAAGTTCTATTCAAAAAACCAAAATGCCACCGGCTTACGCCATCCAGCGCTCGCTGCCATGACGCCAAAAGACATAGAAATCGTGGCAGCCTTTGACATTGACGACCGCAAAGTCGGCAAAGACCTATCCGAAGCAATTTTTGCAAATCCAAACAACGCTCCAAAAATCTGCGACGTCACAAAATTAGGCATCAAAGTCGCGAAGGGTCCACTTCTGGACGGCGTCGGAAACTCCACCAAAGCTCTCATTGAAGTCAGCAAAGCCGTTGACGTTGACGTTGCAAAGACCTTAAAGATTGCTGGCGCAGAAGTCGTCATAAACTTATTGCCAAGCGGCGCCGCCGAAGCCTCATTGTTCTACGCCGAGCAAGCCCTCGCCGCCGGCTGTGCATTCGTTAACGCAACCCCCAACTTCATAGCCAGCGACAAAGTGTGGGCAAAGAAATTCACAGACGCCAAACTGCCCCTCGTCGGCGACGACCTTGTAGATCAGGTCGGCTCAACCGCCTTGCACAAAACGCTGCTTAAACTTCTCTCTGACAACGGTGCCCACATCGACGAAACCTACCAACTTGACGTCGGCGGAGGAACTGAATCCGCGGACACCATGGACCGCACACGCGACGCTAAACGCGCCATCAAAACTCAATCGGTCTCATCAGCGTTGCCATACAAAACCGAAGTTGTCGCAGGCTCAACTGACTTCGTAGATTTCCTACAGAACAAACGTGACAGCTACTTCTGGATAAGCGGCACCTACTTCTGCAATACCCCGCTAAAGATCGACCTCAAATTCCAAACTGTAGATGCTCCAAACGCGGGTTCCGTGCTTTTTGACGTTG
>Ga0105103_10001266_pt1 | contig 14097 bp, 10 predicted proteins | sample PPLLaktember2015_2_FD_79107 | JGI IMG/M metagenome (GOLD analysis project Ga0105103, IMG submission 79107) | Freshwater sediment microbial communities from Prairie Pothole Lake near Jamestown, North Dakota, USA - PPLs Lake P7 Core (6) Depth... | ecosystem: Environmental > Aquatic > Freshwater >...
CCCTCATCGCCCAGCACATGCCAGGCGCGCAAGGCGGGTTCGGTTCGCTAGCCGATGTCGCCGCGCTCTTCTCGCAGCCGGGACTGCTGCTTGCCGGGTGGGTTCACTACCTGGCCTTCGATCTCTTCATCGGCGCATGGGAGGTCCGCGATGCCCGCCGCCACAGCGTGTCGCACCTGCTCGTCATCCCGTGTCTCATCACGACCTTCTTGCTGGGTCCCATCGGCCTGCTGGCCTACGTCATCCTGCGCGTAACGAAGGCGCGGACGCTGACGATGGAGGGGGCGTGAACCCCGGCACGTTCGTGGCCCAATTGCATCGCCGCGATCGCGTCCTGGCCCTGAGCGGCTGGCTGATGGTGGCCGGGTTGCTGATGGCGTCGGTCGCGGCACTGTTCGACACCCGGCTGGTGCTCGGGATCAACCCGTGGATCAAGCCGATCAAGTTCTTCTCGTCCATCGCCATCTTCCTGTGGACCATGGCGTGGCTCATGGCCGAGACCGATGCTCGTCACCAGCGCCGCCTGATCCTCATCCGTTGGACAATGGTGGTGAGCATGCTCGGGGAAATCGGGCTGATCTCGATGCAGGCGGCGCGAGGCACAACGTCGCACTTCAATATTCAGACGCCGTTCGATATCGCCGTATTCAACGCGATGGGCATCATGATCGTCGCCAACTCCCTGGCGGTGGCGTGGTTCATCACCGCGCTGCGTCCAGTCACCAGCGATCGCGCCGGCTACCTGTGGGGGATTCGCGCCGGCCTCCTGCTGTTCGTGATCGGCAGCTTCCAGGGCTTCATGATGGTCGCGAACATGGGTCACGGCATTCCCGGCCCCGACGGCGGCCCGGGCCTGCCGTTCGTGAACTGGTCCACGACCGGCGGCGACCTCCGCATCGCCCATTTCATCGGGCTGCACGCGCTGCAGATGCTGCCACTCGTCGGCTTCGTTGCCGATCGCGGATGGTCAGCGGTGTCGGCGCGGCCGCGGCTGGTGCAGGGGGCGGCGGTCGTCTGGCTGGCCGCGATGGTCGTCGCCCTGATGCTGGCGCTGGCTGGCCGGCCGCTGCTGGCCTCCTGATACGACGGTCTGGGCCCGCCGTAGGGGTGCTAAGCTGGCCGCCTGTTGCTGTCGCCGCTGCGGCCTCGACGCCATCCGCGGCCAACCTCCAGGAGTCGATGATGCGCTCACGGACGATCCACTCCCTCGTCGCCCTCTCCCTCGTCCTGACCACAACCGCCGCGCGCGCACAGTCGGCCGCGATCGGCGCGTGGGAGTTCACGACGGTGTCGCCAGAGGGCACGTTCGTCTCGCAGATGGAGATTCGGGAGGAGGGCGGCAAGCTCGTCGCGGTCGGCAAGAACAGTCAGGGCGAGCGCCCCTACGACAGCATCTCGGTCGAGGGCAGCCGCATCGTCCTCGTCATCAGCATCTCCTACAACGGCATGCCGCTCACCATCACCTACCGCGGTGAGATCAACGGCAAGGAGATGAGCGGCGATGCGGACTACGGCGGCATGGCCACCGGCTCCTGGTCGGCGACCCGCCAGTGAGCGAATCCGCTCGGCCGGCGCCCCGGCCGTCCTGACACTCGATGACACGAGGCCGCACATAATGAGAATCCTCGGAGGATTCCTTATGATGCGTCGTCACCTGCTGGCCGGGCTCGCGCTGGCCCTGATCGCCACTGTTCCGCTGCCCGCTCGCCAGAGCGAGCCTCTCCGCTCCACCGACCTGGCCGGGCTGCGGCTCCGGAACATCGGCCCCGCCACCATGTCGGGCCGCGTGGTGGACATGGACGTCGTCGAGTCCGACCCGTATGTGATGTACGTCGCCTCGTCAACCGGTGGCGTGTTCCGCACACGCGACAACGGCATCACCTGGGAGCCCATCTTCGAGCGCGAGGCGGTGCATTCGGTGGGCGACATCGCGCTGTTCCAGCCCAACCCGAACATCATCTGGATCGGCACCGGCGAGCGCGCCAACCGGCAGAGCGTGAGCTGGGGTGACGGCATCTACAAGTCGACCGATGCCGGCAAGACGTGGACGAACGTGGGTCTCAAGACGAGCCGGCACATCGGGCGGATCGTCCTCCACCCCACGAACCCGGAGATCGCCTATGTGGCGGCGCAGGGCTCGGTGTGGGGCCCCGGCGGTGATCGCGGGCTCTATCGCACGCTGGACGGCGGCAAGACCTGGGCGCGGACGCTGCACGTGGACGAGGACACCGGCGTCACCGACGTCGCCATGGACTGGCGCGACCCGAGCATCCTCTACGCGGCCAGCTACCAGCGGCGTCGCAGCGCCTTCGGCTTCAACGGCGGCGGCCCGGGCAGCGGGCTGTGGAAGAGCACGGACGCCGGCGCCACGTGGTCCAGGCTGACCGGCAACGGCCTGCCCGAGGGTGAATACGGGCGCATCGGCATCGCCGTCTATCGCAAGGACCCGAGCGTCGTCTACGTGAGCATCGAGCAGGGCACGCGCTACAACGCGTCCACCGCCTACATCAATCGCAAGGGCGGGCTCTATCGCAGCAACGACCGCGGCCGCACCTGGCGCTTCATGTCGGACTGGAACCCTCGCCCGATGTATGCCAGCCAGCCGACCATCGATCCGAACGACGACCGTCGCATCTACATGCTGAACGCCTACTCGTATTCGGACAACGGGGGCGAGACGTTCACCGCGCCCCGCACGACGACGCACGGTGACGACCGCTTCGTGTGGGTGAACCCGAACGACTCCCGTCATGTGATCAAGCTGGACGACGGAGGCATCGGCATCTCGTTCGACCGCGGTCTGAAGTTCCTGTACGTGTCGTCACTGCCGCTGTCCCAGTACTACCGGGTGGCCACCGACAACGCGCACCCCTACAACGTGTACGGCGGCCTGCAGGACAACGGCTGCTGGGTCGGCCCGAACGCCAGTTGGACCAGCAACGGCGTCCTCAACGAGCACTGGTCGCGGCTGTGCGGGGGCGACGGGTTCTTCACGCTGCCCGACCCGAAGGATCCGCGGGTCGTCTTCTCGGCGTCGCAGTTCCTGGGCCTGCAGCGGAACGATACTCGCACCTGGCAGACGCAGGACATCCGCCCGGGCGATCCGACAGGAGCCATCAGCGATCGCCGCAACTGGAACACCTGGGGGAAGAACGTGCCGGATCAGGTGCTGGGCAACGCCATGCACCCGGCCAACTGGGACGCCGCGGTGCTGATCTCGCCGCACGATAGCGCGACGATCTACGCGGGGGCGAAGCACCTGTTCCGCTCGCGCGACCGCGGCCTCACCTGGCAGGACCTGGGCGACATGACGAGCGGCGTGGATCGCGCGACACTGCCCCTGATGGGCCGCATGCCCGACGAGAACATCCTGTCGGTGGACGACGGCGTGCCGTACTACCCGGGCACCACGGCCATCGCCGAGTCGCCACGCCGCCGGGGGGTGCTCTACGTCGGCACGGACGATGGGAAGTTCCGCATCTCGATGGATGACGGCAAGACCTTCGAGAGCGCCGAGTCGCGATTTCCTGGCCTGCCGGCGTCGTCGTGGTTCTCGGGTATCGAGGCGTCGCGTCACGAGGACGGCACCGTCTACGTGACGGTCGACAATCACCGCAGCAACGACTTCGCCAACTACGTCTACAAGTCCAGCGACTTCGGCAAGACCTTCACCGCGATCGGCGCGAGCCTGCCGGCGGATCGGGTGGCGCGGACCATCCGCGAGGATCACAAGAACCCGAACGTGCTCTACCTCGGGACGGAGATTGGCCTGTTCGTCACCGTCAATGGCGGGCAGCAGTGGGTGGAGTTGAAGAACAACATGCCGACCATGCCGTTCAACGACCTGACCATCCAGACCCGCGACAACGATCTCGTGCTGGCCACCCACGCGCGCGGCATCTGGATTCTCGATCAGCTCTCGGCAATTCAGGGCCTGGCTGCCGCGGCGGGAACCAGCGCACAGCTCTTCCCGATCGATCCCGCCGAGCAGATCCGTTACACCAACCTGAAGGCACACGCCGGCGACATGATTTTCCGCGGCGAGAATCCGCCGAATGGCGCCATCGTGGACTACTGGTTGGCCGCGGCAAATACCGAGGTGGCACTGACGGTGCACGACGCGACGGGCACGCTGGTGCAGACGCTGGCCCCGCCGCGGGTCCGCGGCGTCAATCGCGTCGTCTGGAACCTGCGTCATGCGGATCTGCCTGTTCGCGCCGGCGGTGGCGGCGACGACGAGGGCGGGCCGCGCGGAGGCAACCTGGGAGGGCCGTACGTGACCCCGGGGGTGTACACAGTGCGGCTCGTGGCCGGCGGCACGACGCTGGAGCAGAAGGTCGACGTGAGAGACGATCCGCGTATCGATGCGCTGCCGGCCGATCGAAAACTGTGGACCGACTTCCAGACTCAGGTCGCGGGCGCCATCCGTCAGTTCGCGCCGGTGGCCGACAAGGTGCAGAAGGCGCCGGCCGGTGATGCGCAGATGACCGACCTGAAGCGCCAGTCACGGGAGCTGCTGTCGCGGCTCACGAGCCTCTACGGCGCCACCGGGCGTTTCGTCGGACGGCCGACAGCCGAGCAGCAGAGCGAGTTCAAGTTCTACCAGGAGATGGTGACCAAGCTCACTGCGGCGGCTGCCGGGCTGTGACAGATTAGATATGGAGATGTCGTGATGGGGTGAGCTGTTGATCGGGATCTTGCGATCGGTTGATCTTGGGATCGGCTGATCTCGAGATCTCGTTGCCAACCTGAAGGCCGCGGCGCCTGGGCCGCGGCCTTTTGCCTTTTCCTTTGAGCGTTCTCCGGCCACAATCACGCCTGAATGCTCGAGTCGAACGGTCGCTGGCATCCAGCACCTGGACGCCGGCGATGGTTCGCGATGGCGTGTGTCGCCCTGCTCGCGGTGGCGCGTGCCGCCGGGGCGCAGCCGGCCGACGCTGCGGTGCCGGCCACGGACGCGCAACGCCCGGCCGCGTCGTCCATCGTGTCGCGATCGGCACCTGACAACGTCACGGTGCGGGCGGTGCGACTCGACGCACCGCTCAGCATCGACGGGCGTCTCGATGAAGGCGTCTACACCACGGTCCCGCCGATCTCCGATTTCATCCAGCAGGAGCCGCAGGAGGGCCAGCCCGCCACCGAGAAGACCGAGGCGTGGATCCTGTTCGACGGCACGAACATCTATATCTCGGCGCGGATGTGGGACAGCCATCCCGAGCGCGAGATCGCCAACGAGTTGCGCCGTGACAACGGCAACATCCTGGGTAACGAGAACTTCACGTTCGTGATCGACACGTTCCACGACAAGCGGAACGGCTACATGTTCCAGACCAACCCGCTCGGGGCGCTGCGCGACATGACGATCACCGACGACCAGCAGAATTCCGCCTGGAACGGCATCTGGTACGTGAAGACCGATCACTTCGAGCAGGGCTGGACGATGGAGGTGGCGATCCCCTTCAAGTCGCTGCGCTATCGCGACAACGGCGCGCAGACGTGGGGCATCAACCTGCGGCGGCTGGTGAAGTGGAAGAACGAGTTCTCGTATCTGTCGCTGGTGCCGGCGGCGCTCGGCACGACGGGCGTCAGCCGCATGGCCTCGGCGGCGACGGTGATCGGCATCGAGACGCCATCGGAGTCGAAGAACCTGGAACTGAAGCCGTACGCGGTGTCGTCGGCGACGACCAACCGGACCGGCTCGCAGCCGTTCGACAATCGGCTGGATGCCAACGCCGGCCTCGACTTCAAGTACGGGCTGACGCGGAGCATGATCCTGGACGCGACCTACCGGACCGACTTCGCACAGGTCGAGGAAGATCTCCAGCAGGTCAACCTCACGCGCTTCAGCCTGTTCTTCCCCGAGAAGCGCGACTTCTTCATCGAAGGCCAGGGCATCTTCGACTTCGGCGGCGTGCAGGCCGGCAACAGTCCCGGCGACGTGCCGATTCTCTTCTTCAGCCGGCAGATCGGGCTCAGTTCGGGTCAGGCGGTCCCGGTGGTTGGCGGCGCGCGACTGACGGGACGCACCGGCCCCTACAGCGTCGGCCTGCTCAACATCCAGACCGACGACGACCCGGCGGCGCGGGCGGTGTCCACGAACTTCAGCGCCATGCGCTTCAAGCGGAATCTCTTCCGGCGCAGCAACGTCGGGGTGATTGCCACCCGGCGCGGGCCCGGGGTTGCCGGCGCGATCGCGCCGGACGCGGGCGCCAGCTACAGCCTGGGCGTCGACGCGACGATGCTGTTCTACAAGAGCATCAACCTGACGGGCTACTACGCGCGCACCAGCACGCCGACCGCGCGTGGCGCCACGGCGTCTGGCTCGAGCTATCGCGGGCGCTTCGACTACACCGACGATCGCTACGGCGCCGCGGCGGAGCACATGCTGATCGACGGCGACTTCATCCCCGAAGTCGGGTTCGTCCGGCGCAGCGACATCCGCCGCACCTACGGCTCGCTGCGCTTCAGCCCTCGTCCGCGCCGCAGCCGCGTGGTGCGCAAGCTGACCTGGCAGGCCAGCCTCGACTATCTGACCAATGCCGCCGCCACCGCCGTGCAGGCGCGCGAGGCGAGCGGGTTGTTCCGCATCGACTTCCAGTCGAGCGACCAAGCCTCGCTGGAGTACTCGCGCGAGTACGAGCTGCTGCCGGGCGCCTTCGTCATCGCGCCGGGCGTGGTGGTGCCGGCTGGCGGCTACGCCGCCGACACCACGCGTCTGGGCTACACGCTGGGGCAGCAGCGCCGCGTGTCGGGGCGCCTCTCCGCGGCGACCGGCTCGCTCTACGGCGGTACGCGCTCGGACTTCACCTACAGCGGGCGCTGGGGCGTGGTGCCGCGCTTCTCGATCGAGCCGAGCCTGTCGTTCAACTGGGTGGACCTGCCATACGGGGCGTTCACGGCGCGGCTGGTCAGCTCGCGGTTCACGGTGACGCCGAGCGCGCGCATGCTGATCAGCAGCCTGGTGCAGTTCAACGTGGACGGCCAGACCCTGAGCTCCAGCGTGCGGCTGCGATGGGAGTACACCGGCGGCAGTGAGCTGTTCGTCGTTTACAGCGACGGCCGCGACACGCGCAGCAGCGGACTACCGGGACTGGTGAACCGGACGTTCGCGATCAAGGCGACGCGGCTGTTCAGATTCTAGTAGGCGCGCCTTCGGCGCGTAGGGAACAAAAGGCCTCACTTCGTTCGGTAGGGGCGCGCCCTTCGGGCGCGTAGGAGTGACCAGGGGCGCTGCGCGCGGCAGGAACAGGGGCCCTCGCTGCGCTCGGGTAGGCGCGCCCTTCGGGCGCGTAGGAGGGATCACACGTCGCTACGCTCGGTAGGATCAGGGGCCCTCGCTAGGCTCGGGTATGCGCGCGCTTCGCGCGCGTAGGAAAGAGCGCGGGCCAGAGGTGACTCCGGCCCACTGCTCGACAGCAGCCTACGCGCGCGAAGCGAGCGCCTACCGCCGCCAAAGGCGGCGGCCCACCCGAGCCAGCGAGGAACCTACCGACGTGCGAAGCACGGAGGCCTTTCCCGGCCTTTCCCGGCTTCCGGGGCCGCTTTACCGGAATCCGGGACCAACGCCACCCATCCCTCCTATTCATCCGCGCCGTGGTGGAATATGCAGGCCACAGCGCCTCGCCTGCGTCAGATTTGCCACAGGAGGACACGCCGTGCCAGATCTATCGCTGTCGGTGAACGGGCGCATGCAGACCGTGGATGTTGATCCGGAGATGCCACTGCTCTGGGCCCTGCGCGACACCCTCGGGCTGGTCGGCACCAAGTTCGGGTGCGGCGGCGGCTTCTGCGGCGCCTGCACGGTCCACGTCGACGGCGTGGCGACGCGCTCGTGCACGCTGCCCGTCGGTCAGGTCGCGGGCCGGGCCGTCGTCACCATCGAGGGACTGGCCACCGGCGCGACCTCGAGCGCGGTGCAACGGGCCTGGACCGAACTGGATGTGGCGCAATGCGGCTACTGCCAGGCCGGGCAGATCATGACGGCCACCGCCCTGCTCGCGCGCACGCCGAATCCCACCGAGGAGCAGATCGCCAGCGGCATGAACGGAAATCTGTGCCGGTGCGGCACCTACATGCGCATCCGTGAAGCGGTCCGGCGCGCCGCGCTGCTCTCGGCCGGAACGGCGTCAGGAGGCGAGCGATGAACGCCACGGTCTCGCGCCGTGCCTTCCTGCAGACCAGCGCGCTCGCCGGCGGCGGGATGCTGCTCTCATTCGGCTGGCAGGCGCCCACCTCGGCGCAACCCGCGGCGCCGGCTACGCTCCGGCCGAACGGGTTCGTGCGCCTCGAGCCGAACGGACAGATCACGATCTGGTCGAAGAACCCGGACATGGGCCAGGGGGTGAAGACCGCGCTGGCGATGATCCTCGCTGAAGAGATGGACGCCGACTGGTCGCGCGTCACCGTGCTCGATGCCGAACTGAATCGTTCGCTGTTCGGCGGGCAGGGTTCCGGCGGCAGCGGCAGCATGCGCGACGAATGGGATCTCTATCGCAACGCGGGCGCGGCCATCCGCGAGATGCTGGCGGACACGGCGGCCGACGCCTGGCGGGTGCCACGCGCCGAATGCCGCACCGAGCGTGGCCGCGTGCTGCACGCGCCATCGAATCGCGCGCAGAACTACGGCGACCTCGCCGCCTCGGCATCTGCCCGTCCCGTGCCGGCGAAAGCGGCATGGAAGCCCGCGAACGCGTTCACCCTGCTCGGCACGCGCGTGCCCGGCGTGGACAACCCGCAGATCGTCACCGGACGCCCGCTCTATGGGATCGACGTCCGTCTTCCCAACATGAAGTTCGCCGCCATCGCCAAGTGCCCGGTCTTCGGCGGCCGGGTCGCCCGGGTGGACGACACCGCTGCGCTGAAGGTGCCTGGCGTGCGGCAGGTCGTGCGCATCGCCGGACACGAGAACCCCACGTTCCTCATGCCCGGCGTGGCGGTCGTCGCCGACTCGACGTGGGCGGCGTTCAAGGGCCGCGATGCCCTGCAGGTGCAGTGGGACGAGGGCCCGTATCGGGACGAGGGCACCGCGACGTTGTCAGCCCAGTTCGCGGAACTGGCGCATGCGCCGGGCACCACCGTGCGCGCCGTCGGCGATGTCGAACAGGCGCTTGCGGCTGCCGCGCGCGTGGTCGAGGGGTATTACGAATTCCCTTTCTTGTCGCACGCCACGCTCGAACCCCACAACTGTACGGCGGACATGCGCGACGGCCACTGCCACATCACCGGCCCGCTGCAGATGCAGGGGTCGGGCGCCGGTGTCGTGGCCGCGGCCGTCGGTCTGCCCGTGGACCGTGTGCACATCCAGGTGACGCGGCTCGGCGGCGGATTCGGACGCCGGCTGCTGTCGGATTACGCGGCGGAGGCAGCGGTGGTCTCGAAGGCGATCGGCGGACCGGTCCAGGTGGTCGGCACGCGTGAGGACGATATGCGGCACGACTACTATCGCCCCGCGGGCGCCCGACGTCTGCGCGCCGGCCTCGACGCCAATGGCCGTATCGTCGCGTGGGACTGCCATCTGGTGAACCTCTCGCGGAACGCGTATCGCCGGGGGACCGCGCCGGCGTGGAGCACCGAGACCTACGGCAACGTCGCCGGCATCTCGAACGACCTCGGGCCGGACTTCGAACTGGACCTCGTGCCCTGGCACATCCCCAACGTGCGGCTGCAGTTCAGCGAACCGCGCTCGGGTGTGGCGACCGGGGCGTGGCGCGCGCCCGCACACGTCGCGAACGCATTCGCCATCGAGACCCTCCTGGACGAGATCGCGCAGGTGTCGGGCCGCGGCCCGGTGGACCTGCGACTCGAACTCTACGGCGCGGCTGGGGCGCTCCGGATCACCGGCGACGACCCCACACCCTACAATCCGGATCGCATGGCCGCCGTCCTGCGGCTGGCCGCCGAGCGCGGCGGCATCGGTCAGCCGACGCCCGAAGGCCGCGCGCGGGGGCTGGCTGCCCACTACACGTTCGGATCGTACTGCGCGCAGGTGGTGGAGCTTTCCGTGGATCCGCCGAGCCGCGGGGCCGGCAACGCGCCTCGCCGCGTTACGATCCATCGCGTGACGTGCGCGCTGGATTGCGGCATCGTCGTCAATCGGTCGGGCGTGGAGGCGCAGGCGCAGGGCGGCATCATCGACGGCCTGGGCCACGCGTTCTACGGCGAGGTCACCATCGACCGCGGACGGGCAGTCGAAGGAAACTTCGACCGCTACCGGCTGATCCGCAACCGCGAGGCACCCGCCGCCATCGACGTCCACATCGTGCCCTCGACCATGAGGCCAACCGGATTCGGCGAAATTGCCATCCCGGTAGTGGCGCCGGCGGTGGCGAACGCGGTGGCGGCGATTACGGGGGACCGGCTGCGCCGCACGCCGTTCACGCGATCTGGCTACACGCTCTAAGGGGCGCGCCCTCCGGGCACGTAGGTGAAGACAGGCGCGAAGGGCCGGACTTCGCAGGAGGCCGTCGTGTTGGCGCGCCTTCGGCGCGTAGGGGAATGCCGGGAGCTCACGGCTGGCGCGGGGCGTGGTGACAGACAGGCCGTTGGAGGGCGCCGCCGTTCTCGTGCCGACAAACATGGCGGCCGCTCGGCTCGCGGCCTGTTTGAGCTCTCGGATGCGGGCGAGTTGGCCTCAGCGCGTGCTCCAATCGGACGCCGTGTTTGACCGGCGGGCCCGACCGGCATGGCTGACGACGCGCCCTGTGACAGCCTTGCTGGCTAACGCCGACGACGGGACGGGCCGCACATCATCATGAGTGTCGCAAGGCCGCCGCCGGGCCGAAGCCGGCGGAGAGCGGACCTGAGGTTAGACTATTCGACATGTTTGCCGCCCGCTACCTGCTCCCGATCGCCCTGGCCGTCATCGTCGCTGGCGAAGCCGCGCCGTTGGCTCAGGCACCTGTCACCTATCCCGATCCCACGGTGCGCGTGCTCACGCACCGCGAGCAGAACGAGCTCGTCACGCCGTGGATCAAGAAGCGGTTCGACACCGTGCTGCCGGGCCTGATGACGCGCGAGGGGATTGACATGTGGATCATCCCCACGCGCGAGTACAACGAAGACCCGGTCTTCGCGTCGATGTCGCCCCTCACCTACTTCGCGTCGCGGCGGCGAACGATCCTCGTGTTCTTCAACCCCGGCGGCGGCAGGCCCGTCGAGCGCTACTCCATCGGCCGCTTCGACTACGACAAGCTCTACACGACGTACCCGACCAGCAACGACGGCCAGCACGAGGGCCTGCGCAAGCTGGTGGAGGAGAAGCAGCCCAAGGTGATCGGGATCAACGAGTCGGAGTCGTGGAACCACGCCGACGGCATCACGGCGAACGAGAAGCGTCGGCTGATGGAGGCGCTGGGGCCGACCTACTCCGCGCGCGTGAAGTCGGCCGAGATGCTGGCGGTGGGCTGGCTCGAAGTGAAGCTGCCGGAGGAGCTCGAGGCCTACCGGCACGCGATGAAGACCGCGCACATGATCATCCGCGAGGCGTTCTCGAACAAGGTGATCACGCCGGGGAAGACCACCTCGCAAGACGTCGTCTGGTGGATGCGGCAGCGCGTCGCGGAACTGGGCCTCGGCTCGTGGTTCCAGCCGTCGATCACCATCTGGCGCAAGGGCGGCAACCTCACCACCATGCAGGGCGTCATCCAGCCCGGCGATATGCTCCACACCGATTTCGGCATCGTCTACATGGGCTTTTCAACGGATACCCAGCACAACGCCTACGTGCTGCTGCCCGGTGAGACCGACGCGCCAAAGGGGTTGAAGGATGGCCTGAAAAAGGCGAATCGCCTCCAGGACCTCACCATGCAGTTCGCCCGGCTGGAGCGGACCGGCAACCAGGCGCTGGCCGACGCGCTGGGGCAGGCGAAGAAGGAAGACATCATCCCGTCGATCTACTGCCACGCCATCGGCTATCACGGTCACGCCGCCGGCCCGCCGATCGGCATGACGGACTACCAGGACGGCGTGCCGGTGCGCGGCGACTACGTGTTCCGCCCGAACACGTGGCACTCCATCGAACTGAATGCGACGCATGCCGTGCCCGAGTGGGACAACCTGGCAGTGCGATTTGCGCTGGAAGAGGACGCCGCGCTGATGCCGGGCGGCAAGTGGGACTGGATCGACGGACGGCAGACGGAGTTCTATCTGATAAAGCCGTGAGGTCTTGAGTCGTCCATCAGTCCATCGCCGCCAGTTCCTCGTCGACGCGGCTGCGCATCTGCGGTGACTCGGCCGGGGCGTTGGCCGCCTCGGGAGACCGCGGTCGCGTGGCGCGGCGAAGGAAGAACGCCAGACCGGCCGCGGCCAGCACCGACAGGGCGATCGGCACGCCCCACACGATCGAGCCGATGGGCGTATCCGACGGATCCGCCAGGATCTGGGCGCCGTAGGTCTTGACCAGCTCGTCGACAATCGCCTGACGCGACTCGCCGTTCTTCAGCCGCCGCTCGATGTCACCACGCATCGTGAACGCGTTTGGCGACGGGCAGTCGGCCAGCGTGAGGCCCGGACAGAACGGGCTCATCACCTCGGTGAAGAGCGCCCGAGCCTGTACCTCGGCCTCGGCGTCTGCCGCGGTCAGCGGCGCGGGCGACGGGCTCGACTGAGCCGCTGGCCCGGACTGGGCCAACCCCTGGCTTGGAGCCGAGGCGACCAGCGCGAGCGCGAGGATCCACCCGGATGTGCGCAATCTCATAGTCCCAGTGTGCGCCTGAAGCGGGGGTCTTGTCTGCGGCGTTTCGTCGCAGGCTAGGCCGCCAACAGCGCCCGGATCTCCTTCACCACCAGGTCGACGCTCGCCTCGTAGTCGATGAGCAGCCGGGTCTGGCCCTCGGCATCCAGGCCGAAGATGGAGACGGTGTGGGACATCAGGTAGCCGGCGGCCGTCTTGTCGCTGGTCTTTTCGAAGTGCGCGCCGAACTGCCGCGCCACGGCGGAGGTGCCCTCCACGGTGCCAGTCAAGCCGATGGCGTCGACACCGAAGTAGGTCAGGTGATCCTTCATCACCGCCGGCGTGTCGCGCTCCGGATCGATGCTGATGTACACCGCCTTCACGCGCGCGCGCTCGTCCGGCGTGAGGCGTGCGTAGGCGGAGCTCAGCTTCGACAGCGTGGTCGGACACGCGTCTGGACACATCGTGTAGCCGAAGAAGATCAGCACGACCTTGCCCTTCAGCGACGACAGCGAGAACGGCTGCCCGTTGTGATCCGTCAGTGTGAACTCGCCACCGATCGGCAGGACCGGCAGGCCAGCGGCCTCACCGGCGGCCGCAGGAGGCGTCCCCCCGTCACCCGCGGGCGAGCAGGCTGCCGCAAGAGACAGCACGAACATCGTGAGCAGCAGATGGCGCGTCATCGCATCATCTGTCCCTTCTTCACGGGCACCGTCGCCTTCACCGTGGCGCCCTTGTCGGTGGTCAGGGTCAGGTCCACGGTGTCACCTTCCTTGAGCGGCTTCTTCAACTGGAACAGCATGATGTGCAGGCCGCCCGGCTTCAATTCCACCTTCCCCTTCGCCGGGACCGTGATGCTCTTCACGGGAGCCATCTTCATCATGTCCCCGCTCCGCACCATCTCGTGGAGCTCTACCGCGCCCGCGGCGTCCGTCGAGGCGCTGACAATCTGCAGGTCGGCAGGGCCAGAATTCTCTACGACCGCGTAGGCCGCCGTCTGTGGTCTGCCTGGGACCGGCTCGCGCACCCAGGCCGCCGAGACGGTGAGTGGCGCCTGGGCCTGCGTGGCAGCGAGCCCGAACATGAGGACGGCGAAGGCCGCGAAGGTGATGCGCTTAGTCATGAGCGGCTCCTGCCGAGGGGGATTCCCGAAGCGAGATGACGAACCGCGCCAGCAGATAGCGTTCGCGGTCCGAGAGGTGAAAGTATGACTGCATCTGCCCGCCATCGCGCGTCAGGCCGCTGGCGATGGTGTTGGCAATGGACGAGGGATCGGTGCCGTTCTTGAAGGAGGCGGCATCGCGGAAGTCGCGCGGCGGCGGCGTCAGCGTCTTCGCGATGGGACCGTCTCCGGCGCCCTGCAAGCCGTGGCAGGTCCCGCAGCCGTTGACGGCGTACAACTGCCGTCCCTTCTCGACGTCCACGGC
>Ga0105103_10001268_pt1 | contig 14088 bp, 14 predicted proteins | sample PPLLaktember2015_2_FD_79107 | JGI IMG/M metagenome (GOLD analysis project Ga0105103, IMG submission 79107) | Freshwater sediment microbial communities from Prairie Pothole Lake near Jamestown, North Dakota, USA - PPLs Lake P7 Core (6) Depth... | ecosystem: Environmental > Aquatic > Freshwater >...
GCACGCCATGGGTTGCGCGCGCCCACGTGCCAGTAGCGTTCCATGTCGCCCGCGGCCGGGGAAACGTAGCGGTTGCACATGCGCAGACTCTAGCCCGCCGGGCCCACCGTCTTCCGAAGCACACTATCCACCACGCGCCATGCAATCGTGAACCAGGAGAAATGCGATGTCCGGGTCTTCACCGCACGATTTCGATTTCGGGGCGTCGCAGAAGCTTCCGACGCGCGACGACGTTGCACCGGGCTCTCGTCGACTGGAGGGGTGCTACGTGTGCGACGACGAGGCCGAGGCGACGTTCGTCCCATCGAAGTCGTTCCTGGGCCAGCCGCCGCTATGGCGCATCGACGTCCTTCAGGACCTCATGCACGACTTCGAACTGGTCCGTCGGCACGCGATCGTGGAATGGGCCCAATCGCTTGCACTGTCAAATCCGCAGGTCGACGAAGCGGATCGGCTGCGCGTGTTCCGGGAAGCATGCGAGCAGCTCGGAATATACCTCCCGGAGAACTTCGAGGCCTTGCTCGTGCTTGCGGATCGATTCAGTTCGGCCAGCCCCCAGAATCCACCATGACCGTTCGACGCCGCCCCGCCACACTTGGACTGACGGCGACACGCAGCCGGAGTGATCTGCTCGATGAAGGTGGTGCACCTGAACCGACCGATCAAGCTGTCATAGGCGAACAGTGCCGCAGGCTGGCACGCGCAGATCCACGCCAATTCGGTAGCACTCCGCTTGTCATCTGAGCGACCGTACAGCGGCCAGTCGTAGATGCCTGCAGTTGTTTAGGGTTGTGAGATACCTGCCCGGCAAGCGCAACCGCGCGTCGATCTGCCACGAGCTGAGGGCAGGTGTCGCACAAGCCTCGAGGGAGGAAACCGCGGCGAATGCCACGGCGGTGATTCAAGGCGCGGAAGCTATGGCGATTTGGGCGCCGACGTGCCGTGTGCGCGGCCGACCACACCGGCACACGAGGTGGTCGGCGGCGTGAAGGCACGGTCAGTTGGAGGCCATGGCCGGGCCTTGGACCTGGGTGATGGCGTCGAGTGCGGCAATCGTGTCGTTGCAGCGCACCAGGCACGAGCTTGCCCTGCCGGCTCTGGGAGTGAAGGAGTCGGTGGCCGGGGAACAGCCATCCGCCGGGGAGGATCTTGCCCTGGGCATGAGCGATGCGCCACCACGAGCGCAGCCGCTGCAGCAGCACCGGGCTGAGCATGGCGTAGCGGTCCTTGCGGCCCTTGCCCTGCTCCACGCGCAGCGTCATGCGCTGGCTGTCTACGTCGGTGACCTTAAGCCCGACGACCTCGCTGACGCGCAGGCCCGTACCGTAGGCCACCGACAAGGCCACCTGATGCTTGATGTTGCGCGCTGCGGCGATGAGGCGGGAGACCTCTTCGGGGCTCAGCACGACGGGCAAGGTGCGCGGCACCTTCACCGACTGCATCTTGGCCATCAGCTCGATGCGGCCGAGCGTGACGTCGAAGAAGAACTTCAGCCCGGTCAGCGTGGCGTTGAGCGTGATGGGTGAGGTGCCGGCGTCGACCAGGTGCAGCTGGAAGCTTCGCAGATCCTCTACTGTCGCCGTGTCGGGCGATCGCTTCAGGTGGGCCGCCAACTTGCGAACGGCACGGATGTAGGCTTCCTGGGTCTTGGGTTCCAGCTTGCGCATGCGCATGTCGTCGAGCATGCGTTGACGCAGCGGGGTGCCCGCTCGAGTGGTGGTGTCCATGGTTGCTGCTCCATCGATGAACGAGGCGACGTTGCCTCGCTCGTCAACTTCGCAGAACCTGGAGCACAACGAACCACCACAGCCTTGCCGCAGCGCCTACCGCGCGAGCGGTTTAGTCCGTCGACCCAAAGCCGTCGGCTGCACTTTTCCGGCCGAGCGACCGGAGCACTCAGCAAGCGGTCGTTCGCCGATCATGTCGAAGAATCAGAGCCCCGCGACAGCGGTCGTTCGCGGGTTGCGACCGCCGATCGGAACACGATCGCAGCTGAACGACTGCAACCGCAAGCCACGAACTGGCGCTGACGACCCGAACCGGTCACCCGCCTGCCGAGATTGACTGCCGCGAAGCTGCCATTGGCGGGTGCGGCCGCGCTTGGCTGAACTGAATCAGCGCCGCCAGCGACTGCATAAACGCCAGCGGCGACATCACCAAGTGCGTGGTGCTTTCTCGCCACGTTTTCTTTGCCTTGAACTCCATCTGCCCGGCGGGTGCTGTAGCGGCACAGTTGTTCCAAGCCGGTTGCGGTCGTGCGCTTCGTAGCGCACCGCGGCATGCAAACTGATCTGGAACCGCGCACGAAACGACGCAGCCTGGCGGGGGTCGCACTGCACGAAGGCGTCTACGCCTGGGTGCTCTGCCCGAAGTTTGGGGCGCCGGCCCTCAACAAGTCCGCAGGCTGCGCGCGATCGGCGCCGATATGGTGGGCATGATGCTTACGGTTCCGGAGACGACCGTCGCGCGCTGGCTCGGGATGCGGGGCTGACAATCTCAATGATCACGAACCTCGCGGCGGGGACTCGTCCGAGGCGTTGAGCCATTCGCACACGCTGTTTGCAGGCCTTCTACGCCAAGGAAGAGGCGGCGGCTATTCTGGGCTTCGTGGTGCAGTCGTCGGTCGCTGGCACAGGCCGAGGCGTACCGCTCCTGTGTGCATTTCCTCGGCCCGGCCGCTCTGGCGCCACGGGGCCCTACGGCTCGTCCCGCCCGCGCCCAGGCGGGTGCGGCGCGGTCAGCGCGCGCAGAAAGGCGACCAGCGCCGTGCGATCCTCGCGCGAGAGCGCCAGCGGCCGGATCAGCGGATCCTGCGTCGGGTCGGCCGGCGAACCGCCGGCCGCGTAGTGGTCGATCACCTGCTCGAGCGTGTCGAACGAGCCGTCGTGCATGTACGGCGCGGTCAGCGCCACATTGCGCAGCGTCGGCGTGCGGACCGCGCGCAGGTCCCGCGCAGCGCGCGTGACCTCGTAGCGGCCGAGGTCGGGCGTGTCGGGCACGCCGATGCGCGCGATCTCCTGCGGCGTCAGCCGAGTCGTCAACCCCGGCACCAGCTGCACCGGCTGGTCCTGTCTCAGTCGCGCCTGGCTCCGCCAAGCCACGCCGACGTTGTGGAAGCCATGGTCGGTGAACAGGCTGCTGGTTGTGCCGACCAAGTGGCAACGGTCGCAGCCCTGGGCGCGGAAGACCTCGAAGCCGCGCCGTGCCGCGGCCGGCATCGCGCCGGCATCGCCGGCGTAGTGCCAGCGGTCGAAGGGCGAATCGCCGGCCAGCAGCGTGCGCTGATAGGCAGCCAGTGCCACCGCGATTCGCGGTGGCGTCGGCCGCGGGTCGCCGAAGGCGCGCGCGAACAGCGGGCGCAGGGCCGGCAGCCGTGCGCTGCGCGCGACGAGAGCGACCAGGTCCGGGTTGGCCATTTCGTCCGGGTGCAGCAGCGGCATCAGCGCCTGCTCTTCGAGGCTGCGCGCGCGGCCGTCGTGGAACAGCGTGCGCTGGTACGCCACGTTCAGCAGCGTCGGCGCGTTGCGCCTTAGGCTCACCCCCTCCATGCCGACCGAGGTACGCAGCTCGTTCGAGGTGAAGCCCTGTTCGGGCACGTGGCACATCGCGCACGACAGCGTGCCGTTGATCGACAGCCCGCGCTCGAAGAACAGCGCCTTGCCGAGGGCGACCTGCGCCGCCGGCGGGCGCGGCGTGTCGGGCAGGCCGAGCGGCGCCGAAAGTGCTGCGAGCGGCAGCCCGGCGACCAGCGCCGCGCCGATCCATCGCCTCACGGCGCGGCCGCCTCCAGAGCCAGCGTGCGCAAGTCGTTGAGGATCGCTTGCGGCGCCAACGTCGGCACGCCATAGACCTCGCGCACCCCGCGCCGGCCATCGACGACAAAGACCTTGAGCAGGTGGTTGAGCGTGCGTGTCGGGCGGCCGCGTGCATCGAGCTCGACGCTCACGTCCTGGCCAAAGCCTTCGAGCAACGGCAGCAGGCGGGGCACCGATGCGGTGGTGAGGAACCGCCAGCGCACGCGCGGATCGGTGATGCGCGCACCGCCGAGGAGCCGCATCTGCTCCGGTGTGTCGTGGCTGGGGTCGAAGCTGATCGACACCAACTGCGCCTGGCGCGCCAGCGCGGGGTCGGCCAGCAGCGCGGCGTGCAGCACGTCGAGGGTGCGCCAGGCGAGCGGGCAGCCCTCCGGATCGCGGCAGTAGCTGTAGACGAACGAGACCACCGACAGCCGCCCGGCCAGCACCTGCGCCAGCCGCAAGCGACGGCCGTCGGGCCCGAGCACCTCGCCGTCCGGCGCGGTGAACAGACGTGGCAGCTTGTAGGTGCCCGGCGCCGGCAGCCGCGAGACGTCGGGCTCCATGCGCGCGGCCGGCGGCGTCTCCTGGGCAGCGCGCGCAGCGCGCGGCGCGGCCCAGCCCACCAGCACGGCTGCGGGCCCGGCCAGCCGCCAGCGTCGCGCTTCCAGGTTCACTGCAGCGCCGCCACCTTCGTGCCGGCCTGAAGCTGACTGAGCGTCTTGCCCGCCGGCCGCGCCGAGAACTTCATGTGGTGTGCGCGACCGAGCTTCAGCTGGTTGAAATCGACCTCGAAGGCGAGCTTCAGGTCCTTGCCGTCCCAGTCGTAGGCGCGCACCACCTGCTCGTTGTCCTCGCCCTTCTTGTCCCAGTTGGCGAGCAGTGACGAAGTGATGTACAGGCGCTTGCCGTCCCAGCTCTGCGAGACCATGTTCACCTGCTTGCCGGTGACCTTGCTGTAGGTCTGCTTCGGTGCCTCGGGGTTGCTGAGGTCGAAGTAGCGCGTCGTGCCGTCCATGAAGGTGTTGACCCACAAGCCCTTGCCGTCGGCGGTGATCGAGATGTCGACCGGCAGCGGTATCTTGGCCGGGTCGCCGATCGTCGCCACGTCCTTGGCCTGCCACTGGCCCTGCGCGTCCTGCTTGATCAGCCAGATCTTCGAGGTCAGCGCGGTGGCGGTAACGGCCCAGTTGTCGCCCTCCTTCAGCGACCAGCGGATCTCGAGCGGCGCGCCCGGCACCGAAAGCACCTTCTGCGGTTTCATGGCCTTGACGTCCCAGACGGCCATGGTGTTGCCGAAGCGCTTCATCGCCTCGCCGTCCTTGACCAGCTTGCCCAGGTCCATCATGTAGTTGTTCCAGCCGGTGAAGCTCGACGTGAGCATCGTGTTCTTGCCCGGGTTGATCGCGATGTCGTAGCCGTAGCCGTCGCCCACCGCGCCGCCGATGTCGCCGACCGGCATCGGGTACTTCTCGACGATTTCGCCCTTGTTGTTGAACAGCACCAGGCCGGTCACGCCGCCATGGTCCTTGGTGTTGGACAGTGCCTGCACGAGCATGCGGCCCGGCATCGCATAGAAGGTGTGCGGGCCGACGAAGCCGGTCTTGCTGGCAAGGTTGTCGATGGTCCTGACCAGCTTGGGCTTCTCGGGGTTGACCAGGTCGAAGACGAAGATCTTGTTGTCGTCCAGCCGACCGGACCAGAGGTAGCGTCGGTCGTCGGTAAAGCCCATGTGATGCGCCTCACCGCGCCCGGGTACCGACAGCTTGTGCACCACCTTGCCGTAGTTCTTGCTCTTCGGGTGCGCGTCGATCGTCACCAGCTTGTCGTTGCCGTCGCCCATGCCCTTGACGCCGAGCGTCCAGACGTGGACGAAGTCCTCCTGCCCCTTGACCAGGTTGGCCATGTAGGGCGAGTTGCAGGTCTCGTCGGCACCCGCCCCAAGCGGGCTCAAGGCGGCGACGAGGGCGGTCGTGCGGATCCAGCGATGGGTCATGGGTGTCTCCTTGCTCTTGCTCGATTCACGGCTGCGTCCGGCAGCCATCCGTGGCGTGGGCACACCGACCCGCAGGCCCCGCGCGACATGCCGAAGGGGATCTTTCTCCTAGGATTCGGTGCTGTCAACCGAAATCCGGCAGTCATCCCCTCGCCAGCCGTCCGTGCGGTGGCCTGAACGGCCCGGGAATAGGCTCCATCCGGTCGCTCACTCAGTGCAGCAGCACGGCTCATCGATCCGCTTCGGACAACTGCTCTGTGGCTCGCAGAAGATGCTGCAGGGACTATTGCCGGGTTTGCTGTGATGCGCACGCCGACCTTGACGAAACGCATCGCCTGTACGCTGATCAACGAGATCGTGGTCGACATCGATGCCGCGTATCGGGCCAGCCGGCTCGGATGTCAGTTGTCCGGCTGCGAGATTGAGTGCCCGACCGGCGCTGGACGACCCCAAGCTGCTGTACGAACTCCTCGTTTCCTCGCCTTGAAGCTGACATTCCCTTCAACGACTTCGCGTCTGATAACAGCCGCTCAGGCGCAATCTGCTGTCGTCCTCGATCGACGCAGTTGCTCGTTGCGACGAAGAACAGGACTTGCGACGCTGCGCGGTTGCGAACAGTGCAAACGGCTGGTGACCCTGTCGCCACAGCACCGGCATCTCGCGCATAGAGAACAGCAAGTGCCCGTCAGCACCCCGCACAGGGTCGCATCTTCATCTTGGAGGGTTGCGCCCGAGCGACTTCGGGACCATGCCCAAGACAACGAAGCCCATCAGACCATGGCCTCGCCCATGCGGACGGTGCGTGCCGGCACCCAGTCCTCACGCAGGCGCGGCATGCCCTTCGGGAACAACAGAATCACGGTGGAGCCGAGCAGGAAACGGCCCATCTCTTCACCCTGATGCAAGGTGATGCGCTGTTCGTCGTAGCGCCAATTGCGCACCATGCCGGGCCGCGGCGGATTGACGACCCCATGCCAGACGGTGGCGATGCTGCCGACGATGGTGGCGCCGACCAAGACCATGACGAACTGGCCGTGCGCAGACTCGAACACGCAGACCAACCGTTCGTTGCGCGCGAACAGGCCTGGCACGCCGCGGACCGTGGTCGGGTTGACCGAGAACAGGCGGCCCGGTACGTGGACCATGCGCAGGATGCGGCCGTCGCAGGGCATGTGGATTCGGTGGTAATCCTTCGGGCTCAGGTACAGCGACACATGCTGTCCGTCGCGGAACCGGGCGGCGAGCACATCGTCGCCACTGACCAGCGCCCGCAGGCTGTACCGATGACCCTTCGCCTGCAACAACTGGTCGCCCTCGATGGGCCCGTACTGGATCACGCTGCCGTCCACTGGACTGACGAGATCGGCATGCGCCAGCGGGCGCACACCGTCACGCAGCGCACGCGTGAAGAAGTCGTTGAAGCAGGCATAGCCCGCCGGGCTGGCCTCGGCCGCTTCGGCCATGTCGACACCGTAGCGGGCGACGAACCATGGAATCACCCGGCGCACCCACCATCGCGCCCGCGACGCGGCGGCGCGCCCGGCCAGCACCGTCAGCAACTGCTGCGGCCAGACATGCTGCGGCAACACCGCCAGAAGATCGAGTGCATCGGAAGCCGTCACGATGCCAGACCTGCGGCTTGCCGCATCCGAACCCTGCGATGGGTCAGAGCTTCTTGGTCGTGAAGTACCAATCGACCGTATTCAGCCCCTCGGCCTTGCGCTTGGCAATCGCATCCGGCGTCTTCGGTGCCGGCACGATGACATCGCACCCCGGCGTCCAGCCTTCGGGCGTGGCGACCTTGTTGGCGTCGCTGGTCTGCATGGCCTGCAGCAGGCGCACGAACTCGTCGATCGAGCGGCCGTTGCTCATCGGGTAGTAGACCATCGCGCGCAGCACGCCATTCGGGTCGATGAAGAAGGTGGCGCGCACGGCCTGCGTGTCGGCAGCACCCGGGTGCACCATGCCGTAGGCGCTGGCGACTTCCATTTTGATGTCCTCGATGATCGGGAACGGGATGGTGACGCCGAATTTCTCCTGGATGTTCTGCGTCCAGGCCAGGTGCGAGAACACGCTGTCGATCGACAGGCCCAGCAGTTCGCAGTTCATCTTCTTGAAGGTGTCGGCCGCCTTCGCGAAGCCGATGAACTCCGTGGTGCACACAGGCGTGAAGTCGGCGGGGTGCGAGAAGAGGATCAGCCACTTGCCCTTGTAGTCGGACAGGCTGCGTTCGCCGTGGGTGGTCAGCGCCTTGAAGTCAGGCGCGGGCTCGTTGAGGTGGGGAAAGCTGGAGGTGGTCATGGCAGTTCCTTTGCAGTACGAGAGGTTGAGAACGATCGCTGCGTCGAAGGGGGGACAATCCTTCCGTCAGCGCAGACGCTCATCATCCGATACACAGGTGGGTATGTGGATGACATCGAACTATCTTCACCATAGCGGGCTGGAAGGTCATTGACCGTGCGCAACGCCACCATGCTGCGCTTGCGGTCCACTGGCAAGGTCGATTGCGAACAGGAGCATGCATGCGTAGGATCTACTTTCTGGTGCCCAGCGTGGCGTCGGCCAAGGCTATCGTCGATGAGTTGCTGCTGGCGCGCATCGAGGAGCGTCACATACACATCGTGGCGCGCGAAGGTACGCCGCTCGAAGACCTGCCCGAGGCTGGCGTCGCGCAGAGCAGCGACCTGGTGCCGGCACTTCAGAAAGGCGTCGCCGCCGGTGGTCTGAGCGGGCTGCTGGCCGGTGCGCTGGCAGTGACTTTCCCACCAGCCGGCTTGGTGCTGGGCGGCGGCGCGCTGCTTGGTCTCACGCTGTTCGGTGTCGGCTTCGGCGCCTGGATGTCCGGCATGGTGGGCATCGGTCTGCCAAGCAGTCGGATCGAGAAGTTCGAGACTGCGATCGCGCGCGGCGAACTGCTGATGATGATCGACGTACCGCGAGCTCGCGTCGAGGAGATCGAGGCGCTGGTCAAGCGCCACCATCCCGAGTCTGAACTCGAAGGCATCGACGCGAACATCCCGATCTTTCCTTGACGACGCCGTCGCACCGAAGGGGCACGACATGGATCGCCTGACGGCAGCAGAGATCCAGGCTCTGCAAGAGGCGTTGGACGACGAGTATCACGCGTGGGCTACCTACGACCAGGTGATCTCCGACTTCGGCGAATTGCGCCCGTTCGTCAATATCCGCGATGCGGAAGCGCGGCACGCGCAAGCACTCACGGAGCTTTTCACGCGGTACGGCCTACCCATACCCACGAATACCTGGCCGGGAAGGGTCAGGCGATATGCCAGTCTGCAGGAAGCCTGTGAGGCGGCCGTCGCGGCCGAGATCGCCAACGGCGAGATGTACGAACGGCTGCTCGGCGCCACGCAGCGCACGGACATCCTCACCGTACTGAGCAACCTGCAGCAAGCCTCGCAGCAGCGCCACCTGCCAGCATTTCAGCGCTGCGCGCAACGTGGCACCGGCGGCCGTGGTGCCGAGCACCACCGCCACCGAGAACGTCGAGGCGCCCAGCGGTGACGCTCGTCCGCGCGTGACATGCCCAAGGACGCTCCGTTCGAACAACACAGCGGCCGCTACGAGGCATGGTTCGACGCGCACGACGAGACCTACGTCTCGGAACTGCTGGCGCTGCGGATCTTCGTGCCGCTGACAGGCCTGGGCTTGGAGATCGGCGTAGGCAGCGGCCGCTTTGCCGCAGCACTGGGCATTCAGGTGGGGCTTGACCCATCGCCGGCCATGCTGGCGCTGGCGCGCGCCCGCGGCATCGATGTGGTCAGGGGCATGGCGGAAGACCTGCCCTTCGCCGACGACAACTTCGACCACGCCCTGGTGGTGACCACCCTTTGCTTCGTCGATTCGCCCGCAGCCATGCTCGCCGAGGCAAGACGCGTGCTCAAGCCGGCCGGGACACTCGTCATCGGCTTCATCGACCGCAACAGTGCGCTCGGTCAGGCCTACGACGCGCACCGTGCCGAGAGTGCGTTCTACCGGGACGCCAGCTTCTTCTCGGCCGGCCAGGTGGAACGCCTGCTCGTGGAGGCCGGCTTTCGCGTGCGGGACTGGGCCCAGACCCTCACTCGCCCACTGGCGGACAGCCGGGAGATCGAGCCGGCGCAGCCAGGCCACGGCGACGGCGCCTTCGTGGTGGTGATGGCCAGCAACGACAAGCCCGCCCGCACCGGCGCCTGCACCCAACTCAGCGGCGCCTCCGATGGCTGACACTTTCTGGACCGCCCTGGGCACGAGCCTCACCGCTGCCCTCGTCACCGCACTGGGCATCTGGACCATCCGACGCTTTACCGATTGGGGGCAGCGCAACACTGCGTACTTCATGTGCTTTGCCGCCGGGGTGCTGATCTCGGCGACCTTCCTGCACATGATCCCGAAGGCCTTCTCGATGAACCCGCAGGCGCCGGTCTGGCTGCTGGTGGGCTTCTTCGGCCTGCACGCCTTCAACCGCTTCCTCACCGCCTTCGTCTGCGAGAAGAACCCGCAGCGCAAGGACTATGCGATCGGCGTGTTGCCGATGGTCGGCATCGGCTTCCATTCCTTCATCGACGGCTTCATCTACTCGATCGCCTTCACCGTAAGCGTCTTCACCGGCTTCCTGGCCACCGCGGGGATGGTGCTGCACGAGTTTCCGGAGGGGATCGTGACCTACCTGCTGCTGGTTCGCGCCGGCTTCGCCGAACAGCGAGCGGCGCAGTTGGCCTTTCTGGCCGCGGCAGCCACCACGCCGCTGGGCATGCTGCTGTCTTACCCGCTCGTCCGCGACATCGACGACGAACTGCTGGGTCTGCTGCTGGCACTGTCATCCGGGGCACTGGTCTACGTGGGCGCCACCCACCTGCTGCCGCGGGCCGAGCAGGAGCACAAGCGGTTCAGCCTGGCAGCACTGGCCGGCGGCATCCTGGTGTCACTGGTGGTGGTTGCCTCCAAACGATGACGACGTTGTCGCAGACAGGTCGGCTCGGCTGGCGATCAAGGGCAGCCGGTTCCTGGACAGTGCCCCTTGTTTTGCCATGATGCCAATTCGCCTGGAGGACAGACCGGGCAGTAGCACCCAGCAGTCCGCTCGGCCCTTGTCTTGGCGGGGCGCGCACTCCGATCGGTGGGCAGCATGAGCATTGCAATTGCCGTCGTCCTGCTCTCGATGATGTCGCTGCTTGTTGTACAGGGCACTCGCCACACTCATGCTGGGCGCGCCGTTCTGAATGCGGCCAGACGACGGGACGCAGTTCAGCCTTGGCAGGTCTTGACCTTGTCGCCCCGGCCCGAAGCCGGGCCGTCCTGCAAGGCCAGCCACGACAGTACCTCATCGGCCACGCGCTCCCAGCCTGGCTCGCCCGTCAGCCAGTGCGCGTGGTGCTCGAACTCCCGGTAGGTCGACACCGGCGCGTACTTGCGAGCCACCTGGCGCAGGGCCCAAATCGGCACCATGCGGTCCTCGCGGCCGGCCAGCACCAGCACCGGGCAGGTGACCCGGGACGCATCAACACGCGCCGCCTGGCGGGGGTCGAACATCCAGTAGCCGATCTCGAAGACAGCGCGCCCGGACTCGTGGACGAAGCAGTCGTAGACGGGCCGGCGCGCAGGTTCCGGCAGCAGGTGCAGCAAGGTGTGGCTGGCCTCGGCGAAAGTCTGGCGCACTGGCTTGTGCCAGAAGCCCCAGGTCGTCTGGATGCTCCAGAAGGCCTGAACCACCGAAGGCGAAATGGCCAGGATACCCGCCGGCGCGGCGGGCGCCAGCAGCACCACGGCACTCGCCAAGCCCCGGGCGGCGAGGATCTGGGCCAGCAGGCCCCCCATCGAATGGCCGACGAGGATCGGCGGTTCGTCCAGCGCCCTGATTTGTGTGGTCAGCGCGTCGGCGTAGTCGAGCAGGCTCACCTGGCCAAGACGCGGATCGGGCGCATCACGCGGGTCCACGTCGTGGGACGGCAAGGTCGGCACAGTGCAGTGGAATCCGGCAGATTCGAAGTGTTTTCGAAACCTACTCCAACACCACGCACCGCCCCACATGCCGTGGATCATGAACAGGGACCGAGCAGTCATGGCGAAAACCCCTGAACGGCTGACCCAGGCGGTGACGGGCGTGTTCGGCAACCCGGTCGGCACCTACACCGCCGACTCGTAGCTGGCTTGACTTGGCCTGGACAGCCCACCCTCAGTCGTGGGCCAGCGGTTTCTCGGTGAAGAGGAAGTCGCGCATTTCCTTCTCGAAGGAACCATCGTTGCGCCTGATCCATTCCATCAACATCGCTGCATGCTCCTTCTCCTCGTCACGGTTGTGCGCGAGGATCGAGCGCAGCACCGGATCCTTGCAGGCGTCGACCCGCTGGTTGTACCAATCCACCGCCTCCAACTCTTCCATCAGCGAAACAATTGCACGATGCATATCGCGAGTCTCATCCCTGAGCTCGTTGGCTGATTCGTGATAACCCTCGTTGGCCATGCTGCTCCTCTCGTGCGGCCGGTGTGCTGGCCTTGTGACGTGGATCGGTCAGGCTCTGGGACTTTCCAATATGACCGGCCTGTCGCGCCTACTCAATGCCCATCCAGCGTATCCCCTCTGCGGAGCCCGCTATTGACACCAATCAAGCGCGGGCGCAAGCCTCAGCCACAACGCGCAGCGGCTCTGCATGCGGCGTGATCCACCATTTGTGCGGCGATCACGAGCCGCAGATTTCGGTGCTTGAACCAGACGGTCACGAGCACCCGCTGATGGCCGAGGGGAGACGGCCAGCTTTCGGAACTGCTCGCTCCAAACCGGCCTGTCAGGCTGTTGTCTTGAACGTCAGCAAAGTGGCGTCGATTTCACCTACCGGAGCACCCGCCGTCGGCCAGCAACGGTCGCTCATGAAGGGCTGCTTCTTGGAAACCCACCGGAGAAGCGCTCGCCTCGTCTGTTCGGCCAGGGGAATGCTTGCGTTCTATCAACGCGACGCCGAACAACGACTCCTATGCTTTTAATAAACTCAGAGAAAGCGCCCGATCGGCGGACTGTTGGCGGGCTTGGCAGTAGCTTTGGCTTACTGCGGAGGATGCTCAGTGGAAATGCGACCAAATTGCAGGAACAAGCGAAGCATCTGCCATATCAGTCGATGCGTTCTGATCTTGGTCACGATAGCAGGATCAACCGCTTGGAGTCAGCCTGTGAGCGCTCCCTCCAGTGAGGCGATTGCAGGCACATGGTCAGGCGAGAGCATTAGCGACGAGCGCGGCGTGCAGCGATGGATCGTTGAGAGAAAGCTCGATGGCAAGTACAAGCTTGATCTCAAGACCTATCGCCGTGAAGGAGCGACCGACATCCATGAGGAAGGCCAGTGGTCGGTTCGCGATGGCGTGATGTTGTACGAGCCCGATGGTGACGGGCGGCGCCAAGCATGGCGATTGAGCACGCTTGCTCAAGATTGCGTACAGCTGCAATCAACCGCCTCATCCGCTGGTCAATCTGCCGCCCCGGACCTGCGCGCCGGTGAATGTCGTCTACCTGGCATTCGACCCTTGCCAGAACGTGTGCGCCATGGTTGCGTGATGGCAGCACCCGGCATGAAACCGGGCACTCTGGACCTGCAGATCGTGCGCGAGGCCAGCGGTGAGTACCACGCAATTGGCGACGGTGAACGTGATCCTGCTGTGGTCGAAGTGCGTGACTATCCCGTCCTGCCCGACTTTCGGCCCGGGCGCGTGGAGACGATGACCAACGCCGGCGAGGGGCTTCTTGTACTGGTTCAGATGAATGCCGACAAGGATGTGGCCTTGCGGCGCACATTGGGATTCGATCCGGCAGCGGTGCGTGCTGTGCGCGCCTGGGTCATCAGCCCGCCGCGTCCCCAGCGGCCGATGGAGTTCTACTCGGCCGGCCGGTTTGTACTGATGCAGGCCTTCGACAAGGACGGGCGACTGTTGGGCGGGGCTGCCTATACCCCCTTCATCGTGGCATGCCCGGCCCAGCCTTGAGCCGCAGAGCGGTTTGCGGGGTTGCAGCCGACAGCTTCAGGGCGGCGAGATCGGGACAGCCAATGTCTCTTCAGGGTTGGGTCCGCCCGGTGACAAGTGGCGGCTTTCAGGCGGCGCACTCTCAACGACTGGTCTGCGGTGCCGGGGGGCGGGCCGCTGCTGCCCCCTCGCCCGCTTTGCGGGAGAGGGGAGGCGCCGCCAGGCGCGGGGTGAGGGCGCCGCCGGGCGGGCGCCACGACGAGGGGTTGCGGCGGCGCGGAATCGGGTAATCTCCCGGCTGGGGCAGGGGGACACGCATGCATCGCATTCCGCTCATCATGGCCGTGA
>Ga0105103_10001271_pt1 | contig 14074 bp, 17 predicted proteins | sample PPLLaktember2015_2_FD_79107 | JGI IMG/M metagenome (GOLD analysis project Ga0105103, IMG submission 79107) | Freshwater sediment microbial communities from Prairie Pothole Lake near Jamestown, North Dakota, USA - PPLs Lake P7 Core (6) Depth... | ecosystem: Environmental > Aquatic > Freshwater >...
TGCCTCAGCACCAGCAACTATTTCAAGTATTTCATTTGTAATTGCTGCCTGTCGGGCCTTATTATAATCAAGGTTCAGTTGTTTAACCAACTCTGATGCATTATCAGTAGCTTTATGCATGGCAGTCATCCTTGCCCCGTGTTCTGAAGCATTTGAATCGAGTATGGCTTTAAATAATTGGACCCTTAATAATTTTGGGACCAATACTTTCAGAATATATTCCTCGCTTGGTTCTAACAGGTAGTTGGTATTTCTATCGTTCACATTTAGCTCAACAGGTTTCATTACTACGGGTAAAAATTGTTCTGTAGTTAATTCCTGAACAGCGGCATTTTTAAATTGGTTGAAAACTATATGTACCAAATCATATTGATGATTTTTGAAAGAACTTATTATAGAATCGGCCAAAATAGCAACTTTTTCAAACGATATAGCTTCAAATATTTCATTGTGGTTTTCAGCAATCTTTATTTTCTTACTTTTTAAAATTTCATATCCTTTCTTACCAATACATATCACATCAACATCACCATTTTGGTATTCTGTTTTGAAATCTTCTTCAATAAGCTGGATAACCCTTTTTGCGACATTTGTATTAAATGCCCCGCAAAGTCCTTTATTTGAAGTTATTGCAAGAAATAAAATTCTCCTGGTTTCTTTATGAGGAAGAAAATCATTCTCTTCATTATTCTGAATATCATTTGGCAATTTCTGGAATACTTCCTGTAATTTATCAGTATATGGCCTCATCAAAAAAATTGCATCTTGTGCTTTACGCAATTTCGCAGCCGCAACCATTTTCATGGCACTGGTAATCTGCCGGGTCGATACAACAGATGATATACGGGTTCGTATTTCTTTTAAATTAGCCATAAACTATTTCAATTCTTCAAACCTTATTTAAACTGTTCTATCACTTCATTAGCAACTGATATAAGTAGATTTTCTGTTTCCTCGTTAATCTTACCTGTTTTTAATAAATCAAGCAAGTTTTTATGTTTTAGTTCCAGGAAACTGAGAAATTCTTTTTCGAAGTCTTTTATTTTTTCAACAGGTATTTCGCTTAGTAAGCCATGCGTGCCGCAAAAAATTATTGAAATTTGCTTTTCAACTGTCATTGGTTGATATTGTCCCTGCTTAAGAATTTCAACATTCTTTGCCCCTTTATCTAAAACAGCAAGAGTGGCAGCATCAAGATCGGAACCAAATTTTGAAAAAGCCTCTAATTCTCTGTATTGGGCCTGATCGAGCTTTAAGGTACCTGCAATTTTTTTCATCGACTTTATCTGTGCATTACCTCCAACACGTGATACCGAAATACCTACGTTAATAGCCGGACGTACCCCTGCATTAAAAAGATTCGATTCAAGGAATATCTGACCATCGGTAATTGAAATCACATTTGTAGGAATATATGCTGAAACGTCGCCAGCCTGTGTTTCAATAATAGGCATCGCTGTTAATGATCCTCCTCCTTTAACCATAGGTTTAAGAATATCGGGCAGGTCATTCATTTGAGCAGCTATTTCATTATTGTTAATGATTTTAGCTGAACGTTCGAGCAATCTCGAATGCAAGTAAAATACATCGCCAGGATATGCTTCACGTCCGGGCGGACGACGAAGCAATAGTGAAACTTCACGGTACGATACTGCTTGTTTCGATAAATCATCGTATACAATCAAAGCTGGTCGTCCTGTGTCCCTGAAATATTCACCAATGGTAGCTCCTGCAAAAGGAGCATAGAACTGAAGTGCAGCTGGTTCAGCAGCAGTTGATGCAACAATAACAGTATAACTCATAGCTCCATGAGCTTCAAGTGTTTTTGCAATATTGGCTACCGTAGACCCTTTTTGTCCAATTGCCACATAAATACAATAAACAGGTTCACCCTTTGCAAAAAATTCTTTCTGGTTTATTATAGTATCAATGGCAATTGCCGTTTTACCCGTTTGTCGGTCGCCGATAATTAACTCTCTTTGCCCTCTTCCAATTGGGATCATTGCATCAATAGCTTTAATGCCTGTTTGCAATGGTTCTGTAACTGGCTGACGATAGATTACACCAGGAGCTTTTCTTTCAAGAGGCAATTCATATGTTTTGCCGGTAATAGAACCTTTCCCATCAACAGGAATACCCAGGGTATTAATAATCCTGCCTAAAATGCCTTCGCCAACATTTATTGAAGCAATTTTACCGGTTCGTTTGACCGAATCCCCTTCTTTTATTAAACTCGAAGAGCCTAATAATACGGCCCCAACATTATCTTCTTCAAGGTTAAAAACAATACCTATGACACCACTTTCAAACTCAATCATTTCATTTGCACGGACTTTTATAAGGCCATGAATACGCGCTATTCCATCGCCCACTTGCAATACTGTCCCTACTTCTTCCAGTTCAACATCGGTATTGATCCCCTTTAATTGTTCTTTCAGTATTTTCGATACTTCAGAAGGTTTAATTGTCGACATTTTATTTTAATTATTTAGGAATTGATCAATTCTCGTTTTATTTTCTTCAATTGTGATTTAATACTTGCATTTATTTGCTGGTCTTCTATTCGCAGAACAAATCCCCCGATAATAGAAGGATCAACTTCATTTTTTAATTCAATATTCAATTTTAGCTTTTTTCTAATAAATTCCAAAAGCTGTTCCTTATATTTTACTTCCAGCGGCTTAGCAGTATAAATGAATGCTTCTTTGATACCTTGTTTAAGCTTAAATTCATCGATATAATGTCTGCAAATCTGCGGTAAAAAAGCTTCTCTTTTATTCTTAATCAATAAGTGAATAAAGTCGAGACTTAACTTCTCAATTTTACCGTTAAAAATTACATCAACCAATCTCGATTTTTCATTTCCTTTAATCAAAGGGCTCTCAAGGAAAACCACAAATTCTTTTGATTCTGATACACACTCAAGGATTAAATCCATATCTTTTTTAACAGAATCCTGAATTTTATCTTCTTCAGCTAATTGTAATAGCGCTTTTACGTATCGGACCCTAATCAAACTATCATTCATCTATGCTCAATTTCTTAATTCAAGTTTTGCGTCATTAAAAAGTTTTTCTATTAATTCCTGTTGATCTTTAGAATCAGCAAGTTTTTCCTTTAAAAGTTTTTCTGCAATATAAACAGATAAAGCTGCAACATGGTCCTTTATCTCTTTTACAGCCGATTCTTTTTCCGATTTAATTGCTAACCGCGTATTTTCCATAATTCTTTCTCCTTCTGCTGTAGCTTGTTTTCGTGCATCATTAATGATTTCATCTTTGAACTCGCGGGCTTCTTTTAATATTTTTTCCCGTTCAGCCTTAGCATTTAAAATAACTTTAGCATTATCGGATTTAAGCTTTTCTATTTCTTTTTTCGCTTCATCAGCAGATGTTAATGCATCTCTAATTGAATGTTCCCTTTGTTTAAGAGCATCCAAAACAGGTTTCCAGGCAAATTTCTTCAGTATAAAAAATACAGTCAGGAATGAAATTAGCATCCATATGACCGTCCCGGTATGAGGTAATAATAAATTCATAATTAAAGTTTTTAAACAGAAGGTATGGCCAACCGCCATACCTCTGTATCCATTAAAATACTGCCAATAAGGCAATAATAACTCCAAATAAAGCAACGCCTTCAATAAGAGCTGCAGCAATAATCATATTTGAACGAATATCGCCTACTGCTTCAGGTTGACGCGCAATAGCTTCCATAGCTGCTCCACCAATCCGTCCAATACCCAGACCAGCTCCAACAGCCGCTATACCAGCACCAATGGCCCCACCCATTTTGGCTATGCCTTCAATTGTTTCAATTAAAATAGTTAATAACATAATATTTAGAATTAAAATGAATTAATGATGTTCTTCAACAGCCATTCCAAAATATAATGCAGATAAAAAAGTAAATACATAAGCTTGTATGAATGCCACTAAAAGTTCAAGAAATGTCATAAAAATCATAAAGGCAACAGATACAAACGAGAACCCATATCCAACTACTTGGTTTACTTCACCGAAAAGAAATATCAATGATAAAAATCCTAATGCTATAATATGTCCGGCTGTAATATTTGCAAAAAGCCGGATCATTAAAACAAAAGGTTTTGTAAAAACTCCAATTAACTCAACAATTGGCATAATTGGAAGTGGTGGTAGTTTCAACCAGAAAGGAACTCCTGGCATATTTATTATATGTTTCCAGTAAATTTTATTGCCATTTATGGTAGTTATAACGAAGGTGAAAAAAGCCAGTACCATTGTAACAGCTATATTTCCTGTAACATTTGCTCCGCCTGGGGCAATAGGTATTAATCCCAACATATTGTTGATCCATATAAAAAAGAAAACGGTAAGAAGAAAAGGCATAAACTTTTCGTATTTCTCTTCACCAATAGATGGACGGGCAATATCATCGCGGACAAATAAAATAACGGGTTCTAACCACGATTGCAAACCTTTTGGGGCTTTGTTCCCCCTTCGCTTGTATGAATTGCCTATTGAAATAAGTAACCAAAGAATAATAAAAACGCTGAATAATAATGCTGCTACATTTTTTGTGATGGAGACATCGAAAGGTAGCGCCTCTGATCCATCAGGAAGGATTTCGACAATTTTTCCCTTATTATCACCTTCGGTAACTAACTGGAAATTTTTATAAACACTTTTACCATGTTCAAACTTTGAGGACATGAAAACAACAAAACCTTGTTGCTTGCTGTATAAAATTACCGGAAGTGGGATGCTTATATTTGTGTGCGATATTTCTATTATATTCCAATAGTATGAATCACCAATATGATCGAAAATATACTCACCGGGATTAAACTTTTCATGACTGGTACTATCCTCCGTGTGCGATTCGGATGCAAAAAGGCTAAATACTATAATAATTGTTGCAATAAACGTACTTGTTATTCTCTTTCTTAAATTACCCGAAATTCTCATTTTTCACAAGAAAATAATTAATTATTGAATTGTTTTTGTGGCACTTATCCTAAAAAAATATGCTGATATATTATTGTATAATTTTTAAGCAAGTGTTCACTATATCAGTATCATAAAATTAAGAAACAATTTCTAAAATTATTCATTTCACACATTTGTTTTAAAAATCTTTGACAACATTTTTATTTCTAAAGTTGTATAGGTAACAAAAACAATTAAAAGAACTATAATGTATGCCAAACGCGCAGGTAGATCTTTTTGTATTAAAAAATACAACACTGTGATAATCAGGTATGAAAAGAATTTTATCGCAAAAGATAAAACCAAAAATAACAATGACTGGTTGACTTTTTTCTTATTAAGGGCCAATCGGTAAATTCCCAGGTTAATAATTAAAGCCAGTATTAGAAGTATCGGAAAAATATGATCATAATATTTCTTGAATACAGTACTAAATAATAAACCCCCTAAAGCAGCAAGAAATAAAGTAAGGATTATATTTTTTATTGCGAACCCTTTGAAATTATTCAACATTCTTGTCTTTAGTTATTAATTCCTTTATCATAATATATATTGCTGCCAAAACCGATAAGAAAGAAAGTAGCACTGTAAACACAGGAAAATCCCAATGAATAACCTGATCAAGCTTTTTTCCTCCTAAAGTGCCTGCCAGGATAATAATTGCCATTTGAAAAGCCATGCCAGAGTACCTGGCATAATTATTTACCCCCTTTTGAGTCTTGTTGAATAATTTCCGGTTCGACATCTTTAATGTTGCCATCGACATTCATACTACAGTTACCCGTAAACCTTGCTCCAGGTTCAATAGCAAGCCTTTTTGCAATAATATCCCCTAATAATACTGAATTTGCTTTAAGCGAAAGCAACTCCTGCACTATTATTTTCCCTTCAACCTTACCTTCAACATCAGAATTCTTACAGCTTATTTCCCCTTTTACACTACCAGTGGCACCAACAACAACTTTTCCTTTTGTCCGGATATTACCTTTTAAAGTTCCGTCAAATCTAATATCTCCCGAAGATTCAACATCACCTTTGATTTCTGTTCCTAAGCCTATCAAATTGATAGCATTACTTTCCTGTTCGAAATTCTTTGCCATATTGGTTTAATTGGTTATAAAATTAATACTGAGCATATAGAAAAAGTAAAGATAAACAAAAATACGAATAGCATTAAACAGAATGCCAATAGTTGAAAAAATCAATCCGTATTGTATCCCCATTTAAGGTAAATGCTGCCCCAGGTAAAACCAGCTCCAAAAGAAGTAAGTATTAAATTATCGCCCTTTTTAAGCTTTTTTTCAAAATCCCAGAGACATAGCGGGATTGTTGCAGCAGTTGTATTGCCATAACGTTCAATATTTATAAGCACTTGTTCTCGAACAATTCCCATTCTTTCTGCTACAGCTTCAATTATACGCATGTTAGCCTGATGCGGAACAAACCAATTAAGAGATTCAGCTGTAATATTATTTCTTTTCATCATTTCAACCGATATTTCAGCCATAGTTGAAACAGCATACCGATAAACAACTTTCCCTTCCTGATATACAAAATGTTCGTGGCTATCGATAGTTTTATGTGAAACAGAGAAAAGTGAACCACCAGCTTTTACATGTAAATAGTCTTTCCCGTTTCCATCATAACCTAAAATCCGGTCAATAATACCAATATCTTCATTAGTAGGTTCAATTAAAACAGCCGCTGCTCCATCGCCAAATAAGGAACAAGTAGTCCGATCGGTATAATCAGTAATAGCCGACATCATGTCAGCGCCAACCACAATAACCTTCTTATAAGCCCCAGACTCGATCATGCGACTGGCTATTTCCAGTCCGTAAATAAATCCTGAACAAGCTGCACTGATATCAAAATTGAATGCATTAACTAAGCCTGCCTTTAACCCTATGATATTTGATGTGGCAGGAAAAGGTAAATCTGAAGTAATAGTGGGACAGATTAAAAGGTCAATTGTATTTGGGTCAACCCCTGTTTTAGATATGAGCTCATTTATTGCCCTAAGTGCAAGATCAGATGTTGCCTTGCCTTTTTCCCTGAAAATTCTTCTTTCTTTAATGCCGACACGTTGAATAATCCATTCTTCAGATGTGTCGACCATACTACTGAGTTCTTGGTTATTTAGCCTATAATCAGGCACATACCCTCCAACCCCTGTAATAACAGCCCGAATATTTGTCATTACTTAAATGCCTCAGTTATTTTTTCAGTGAATTTTGCAGATGCAACGTGAGCAGTATGCAAAATCATATTTTTAATAGCATTTGGGCCTGAAATACCATGACCAATTATTGCAGGAGCATTAATACCTAAAATAGGCGTTCCTCCATATCGTTCATAATTAAGCTTCTCGAAAAATTCATCTTTGATTTTTCGTTTGCGGAGTAATGTATAAAAGGCTTCGGCTGATTTTATTATTGTATTTCCGACAAATCCGTCACAAACGATAACATCAATGTTTTCATCGAATAAGTCAGTCCCTTCGATATTACCAACAAAGTTAAAATCTTTGGTCCCCTTCATTGCCTGATAAGTAGCTTTTGTTAAAAGGTTACCTTTTTCTTCTTCGCTACCGATATTGAATAAAGCAACTCTCGGATTTTTTACACCATAAACCCGCTCGGAATATAACGAACCTAATATAGCATATTGATAAAGTACATCGGGTTTACAATCCGGGTTAATACCAATATCCAATAAAATGGTTGGGTTTTCTGAATTTAATTTCGGGATACATGCAGAAATACATGGCCTTAATAATCCAGGCACTGCTTTAATTATTTGAATAGCACCGACAAGCATCGCCCCAGTATTTCCAGCACTGGCGAAACCATGAATTTTCCCTTCTTTCAGGAGTTTGAAACCTAGTGGAATACTTGCATTGGGTTTGAGAGTAAATGCTTTTGCCGGATATTCTTCCATTCCGATATTATCGGAAGTATGGACAATTGAAAATTTATTAACATCAAAATTTTCAACTTCACAAATAGCCTTTATCTTATCTTCATCACCAATAAGAACGAGACTTGTATCTTTTGGCAATTCATTACACGCAAGTATTGAACCCTTGACTGTTGCCTCAGGGGCATAGTCGCCGCCCAGTATATCGATACCAATCTTCATAAAAACCCGGAAGTTTTATTATGCAATCTTTTCTTTTTCTATCGCAAGTTTTCCTTTGTAGTGTCCACATTCAGCGCAAACCCTATGATATTCAATGGTTGCCCCGCAATTCTGACATTTAGCTAATGTAGGCGCTACAGCTTTTATATGTGTACGTCTTTTATCTCTGCGTGTTTTAGAAATCTTATGTTTCGGATGTGCCATTTTAATTGTTATTATAGTCGTTCAACAAATTCTTAAGTTTATTCCATCTAGGGTCACTTATGGTTTCAGGTCCGTTATCTGAAAACTTATGTTTACCCAATAATTCAAGCATATTTTTATCGCATCCTTCTAATCCTGTTTTGGGATCAACCGGGTGAAATTTTTGAATTGGCAAGTTTACAGCAATTATATCTAAAAAATATTGTTTCAAGTCCAACTCATGTTCATCATGATCGACAACCCATATTTCTTCATTGCTTGTATCAACCTCTAAACCAAACTTTACAACAAGCTTGCTATTTATCTTTACCGGAAAATCGAAATATTCTAAACATCGATCGCAGGTAACATTTATGAAACCTTCCATTGATAAATCAATCATAAGAAGTTGCACCTTTTTTTCCAGTGAAACACTTACTTTAACCAGCCCGTCTTTGGCCTCAAAAATTTCATGCTCATCAAAGAACGCTTTTCCTAAATTAAACTCAAAGAAGTGATCTCCTTCCTTAAGTCCTTTAAAAGGGATAATATATTGATTTGCTATTTTCAACTTTACCCTATAAAAAGTGGTGCAAAAGTATAATTATTTATCTGAATAAAAAAAAAATTTGCGCGCGACAAAAAAAAGCAGGAAATACAGTTATGACCAATCCTTTAAACTACTTCAGAGAAATGCCCTTCAATTGTGTCGATTAGTGTATCAATGAAAAAATCATCTTTAATAACATATTTCATTGCGCCTTCCTTAATAAACGCAGCGATTGTTTCTTTATCTTTTTCCCTGCTAAGAATTATAACGGGAATATTTTCATTTTTTGCATTGATCTTTTTTAGTACATCCAGTCCTGTCATTGCATGCTCGATATCGCTGCCTAAGTAATAATCAAGTACTATTAATTGGGGGTTTAAATGAAGATCGTTGATGCAATCTTGTCCATTAAAATATGACTTAACCTCAAAGCCCGCCCTGCACTTAAAGGTATATTCCATTAAATTGAGCATCATTTTATCATCATCAACAAAAAAAATAAGTTTTTCCATTTATTATTTTCATTTGGGTTAAGGGTCTTCTCACAAATACGATTTTACAATAAAATGTTGCATTTTTATGATATCCTTTGAAAAATATTCCTCCAATGTATGTTTTTCATTGACAAATTAATTTTTAAGCCATAAAAGCCCATTATGAATTTATCTACAAAAATAACATATTTGTTAATGGTTGCATTAAGTTTTATTTTTATTACATAATTAGAAGTATTGGCTTATAATTATCTTTATGATATTTAACATTTTAAAGTTCTAAAACTTACTTTTTTTTGCTCTTTACAGCATTTTACATAACTTTAATACTAACAGTTTTAAAAAGTAGTTACTTTTGTTCTTATAAATTTTAATTAAAATGACTGACGTAAGAGGTATTGTTACACAGGTAATAGGACCTGTAGTGGATATTAGCTTTGAGAAGGCAAATACTGAATTGCCAAGCATACATGAAGCTTTAGAAATTATTAAAAGCGCCGATGAAACCCTTATTGTTGAGTGTCAGCAGCATATAGGTGAAAACACTATACGTACCATTGCAATGGATTCAACTGATGGTTTGCAACGTGGTATGATAGCAAGGGCTACAGGTAGTTCAATTATAATGCCTGTGGGTGAGCAAATAAGGGGAAGATTATTAAATGTAACAGGAGATGCAATTGATGGCTTGGGATCTGTCAATAAATCAAGCGGGTATAGTATTCATGGCGATCCTCCTGCATTTGATAAGCTTTCGACAACCGCTGAAGTATTATTTACAGGCATAAAAGTAATTGACCTTCTTGAACCTTATTGTAAAGGAGGTAAAATTGGATTATTTGGTGGTGCCGGGGTTGGTAAAACCGTAATTATAATGGAACTTATCAATAATATAGCAAAACGTTACTCAGGTTTATCAGTTTTTGCAGGTGTTGGTGAACGGACCAGGGAAGGTAATGACCTTCTTCGTGAAATGATTGAATCCGGGGTTATTAAATATGGCGAAGAGTTTCTTAAGAGTATGGAAGAAGGCAGTTGGGACCTTTCAAAAGTTGACAAAACCCTTTTAAAAGAGTCTCAGGCAACACTGGTCTTTGGTCAGATGAACGAACCTCCTGGGGCTCGTGCAAATGTTGCTCTTTCTGGTCTTTCTGTTGCTGAATCATTCCGCGATGGTGATGAAAAAAGCGGAGGACGGGATATTTTATTTTTTGTCGATAATATTTTCCGTTTCACCCAGGCTGGTTCTGAAGTATCAGCTCTTTTAGGCCGTATGCCATCTGCTGTAGGATACCAGCCTACATTGGCAACTGAGATGGGTATTATGCAAGAACGGATTACTTCAACAACCCGTGGTTCTATTACTTCAGTACAGGCTATTTATGTTCCTGCTGACGACCTTACCGATCCGGCACCTGCTACAACATTTTCACATCTGGATGCCACGACAGTGCTTAGTCGAAAAATTGCCTCTCTTGGAATATATCCTGCTGTTGACCCTCTTGATTCAACATCGCGGATATTAAGCCCCGATGTTGTTGGCAAGGATCATTACGAAACTGCCCAAAAAGTAAAAGAAATTCTTCAGAGATATAATGAACTTCAGGATATTATTGCTATTCTTGGTATGGACGAATTATCTGAACAAGATAAATTAGTTGTTCATCGGGCCAGAAGGGTCCAAAGGTTCTTATCTCAACCATTTCATGTTGCTGAAGCTTTTACCGGCATGAAAGGTGTTTTGGTAGCAATTGAAGATACAATCAAAGGTTTCAACATGATTATTAATGGTGAAGTCGACAAATACCCTGAAGCAGCATTTCATCTTGTTGGTACAATTGAAGATGCTATTGAAAAAGGCGAACGCCTAATAGCCCAATCAAAGTAATATAGTATAAGCTGTGAAATTGGAAATTATTACCCCCGAAAAAACCTTATTTTCAGGAAAGGTTAATTCAATTAACCTCCCTGGCAGTAAAGGTCGGTTTACTATCCTGTATAACCATGCCCCAATTATTTCAACCCTTGAAAAGGGACAGATTATGATTACAACTGAAGAGAAAAAAACGGAAATAATTGATATAACCGGCGGTATTGTTGAAGTGAAAAAAAATACAGTTATTGTGCTGGCAGATATAACATAAAACACTTCTTCCCAAAGAATACTTTCTTGTATGCAGGCATTATTATCAATATTCATTTTTCTAAATAATCTTCTGGCAGCCGGTACTATTGAGAAGGTAAGCTTTTATACAACAGATAGTTTAAAAGTAAGTGCAGACCTATATATTAATAATTACGACCTGCCTTTTGTTTTGTTGTTTCATGGCGTAGATGGCAGCAGGGGTGAATATTCCGAAATTGCAAAAAGGATCCTAAAACTTGGTTATAATTGCCTGGCTGTAGACCTTAGGGTTGGCAATAAAAGTAATTTCATTGTCAATGAAACAGTTGAAAGGGCCAGAAACCAAAAAATTTCCAAAAATTTTATTGATTGTAAAAAAGATATTGAAGCCTCAATAAAATATTCTGAAAAATTTACCAAAGCTCCACTAATTTTGTTTGGAAGTTCATTTTCAGCATCTATTTGCCTGATGGTTTCTAATGAGAATAAACGTATTAAATCAGTAATTGCTTTTAGCCCCGGGGAATTTTTTAGGCCAGAGATTATCGTAAAAGATAAAATAAAAAATTTAACTGTCCCTCTTTTTATATCAGCCACTAATCTTGAATATGAATACATTGTTGAAATGCTTTCGGGAATTTCACAAGAATATAAAACAATATACAAACCAAAAACAGGCAGAGGCCTGCATGGATCAAGAATGCTTGACCCATCAAATCAAACTGCCAACGACTGCTGGCTTGAACTTTTATTTTTCTTTAAAAAAATCCGTAATAGTTAACATTGTTTTTCACAAACTTACCTGTATGATAAACCCATGGTCAAATTTTTAATAATACGCTTTAGTTCAATTGGCGATATAGTGCTAACAACTCCGGTCATACGATGTTTAAAAACTCAAAACGACGATTTTGAGGTCCACTATTTAACCAAAGCAAAGTTTGCCCCGGTAATTGAAGCCAATCCATATATTGATAAAATTCATACGCTCAATAAGAATTTCAGTAAATTAATTAAAGACCTTAAGAAAGAAGATTTCAATTATATTATCGACCTGCACAGAAACATCCGTACTTTTCGCGTTAAAAATTCTTTGAGAAAATTATCATTTTCATTTAATAAGCTCAACATTAAAAAATGGTTACTTGTTAATTTAAAAATTAATAAATTGCCTGAAATACATATAGTTGACCGATATCTTGAAACAGTTCAATTATTTTCAGCTGAAAATGATGATAAAGGATTAGATTTTTTTATAAGGCCTCATGACGAATTAAATATTTCCGAAATTCCTGAAATTCATAATAAACCTTTTTTAATAATAGTAACTGGTGGAGGGCATTTTACCAAACAAATCCCAAAAGATAAAATTATAGATATAATAAATTCAACATCGGCCCCTATTGCGTTAATTGGAGGCAAAGAAGATATTGAAAAATCCAATCAAATTGAAGTCGCCGTAAATAAAAAAATATTAAACTTTACTGGAAAATTAAATATCGGACAATCAGCTTCGTTGATCAAACATTCTGCGATGATAGTAACAGCCGATACTGGAATGATGCATATTGCCGCTGCTTTTAAGAAAAATATCCTTTCGGTTTGGGGAAATACTATTCCCGAATTTGGCATGTCGGCATACAGGGCAGGCCCGCATTCAGAAATATTTGAGGTAAAAGGACTTAGCTGCAGGCCTTGTTCAAAAATTGGCTATAAAAAGTGCCCTAAGAAACATTTTGATTGTATGAATAAACAAGGCTTCGAACAATTAAAAAATAAAATAAACAAATATTTTGATGGACTAACGGGTAACAATTAATGTTTAATAGCGTAAAAATAATTCGTTGTTAAATAACTCCGGCAACAGAATGAAATGTTTCGATAATAAAATTTGTATCTTTAACTAATAAAAAGTATTTTGCAGACTGTCTATTTTATTGCATATTCTTGTAAATTAGCGCCTTAGTGTTCTTTTATATGATTATTAAAAAACATCAAAGGCATAACTTTTTTAAAGAAACTATTTAATACTGGTTTATAAGTAGAAATGAGATAATAAAATTATGGCGGCAACTATACAATGTTTTAATTTATACTGAGTTATTTAAGAAATTTATACCAACAATAAATGATCAGTTTAAGGGCACTTTTAGGATTATTTCCTTCGACAATTGAATTTGAAGGAAAAAAAGATCAGCTGGAAGCTGAATTTAAAGCTATAAAAGAATTCGAAGAATCGGAAGAGCTGAAAAGGTATGCTGTGCTTGAGCAGTATGTCAGATCGAAAGAGTTTTCCGATAAAAAAAGCGAATTGCTTTCTTTAAAGTACAAGCAAACAAATGATTATCAAAAAGAAAAGGAATTTCTTATTTTAAGAAATTCCAAAGAAATTAAAATGTTCTTAAAAACTTCAGTATCTGAACAATTAAGAATGTTTGAGGAAATTGAAAAATCAGATACATTAAAAAAACTCAACAGTCTTTTAAATTTTATTCAATCTCCTGATTTCGATGAAGTAAAAAAGGAAACTTCTTTTCCTCCAAAAACTAAATTTTCCAAATCGGAAGTTGGGAAAAAATATCAGGACTATATTGATAAATCAGTATCAGAA
>Ga0105103_10001272_pt1 | contig 14070 bp, 11 predicted proteins | sample PPLLaktember2015_2_FD_79107 | JGI IMG/M metagenome (GOLD analysis project Ga0105103, IMG submission 79107) | Freshwater sediment microbial communities from Prairie Pothole Lake near Jamestown, North Dakota, USA - PPLs Lake P7 Core (6) Depth... | ecosystem: Environmental > Aquatic > Freshwater >...
AGCAGGACGACCCGGCTGATACCTGCGCCAACACCGCAGAAGAGCATCAATGCCGCGACCAGCGCCGTTGGGCGCGTCACTTTCGATCCCCTGACGTCCCTGACAGCATCGCCCGCGACAGCATTCCACCGGAAATGTTGCGCGCCTTGAACCCGTTCTGCAGCAGGATGCGCGTCGCGTAGTAGGCGCGTTGGGCCGAGCGGCAGATCACGTGAATTTCGCGATCGCGCGGCAGCTCGCCGAGGCGCGCGCGCAGTTGCGGCAGCGGGATGTTGACCGCGCCCGGCACCTTCTCGACGACCAGCTCCACCGGCTGGCGCACGTCGAGGAGCAACGCTCCGTCCTGCGCGCCCCAGTGGACGAGCGGCATGTCGCCATGCAGGACGTCGGCGGCGACCATCCCGGCGAAATTGACCGCGTCCTTGGCGCTGCCGAACTGCGGCGCGTAGCAGAGCTCTGCCTCTTCGAGGTCGTAGATGGTCGCGCCCATCTGCAGCGCCACGGCCAGCGCGCTGATCCGCTTGTCCACCCCCGGCGCGTCCTCGCCGAGCGCCTGCGCGCCGAGGAAGCGCCCGTTCGACTTGCGGAACAGGACCTTCATCCCGATCATCTTGGCGCCCGGGTAGTAGCCGGCATGCGAGTTCGGGAAGATGTAGATCCTCTCGAAGTCCGCGTCGCCGAGCGTCCTGAGCGTCTTCTCGCTGGCGCCGGTCCAGGCCGCCGCGCCGCCGAACAGGCCGATGATGGACGTGCCCTGGGTGCCGCGGAAATGCGAGTCGCGCCCGGCGATCACGTCGGCGGCGATCCGCCCCTGCCGGTTCGCCGGCCCGGCTAAAGCCACGAGGTTCCACTGGCCCGTTACGAAATCCTTCACCTCGACGGCATCACCGACGGCGAAGATGTGCGGGTCGCTGGTGCGCATCTGGTCGTCCACGCGGATGCCGCCGCGCTCGCCGATCGCAAGGCCTGCGGATCTGGCCAACGCCGTGTCGGGACGCACACCGAGCGCGAGGATGACGATGTCGGCGGGATGAACCTTGCCGGACTTCGTCCTCACCTCGAGCGCGCCGCCCTCGACCTGGGCGAAGCCGGCCACCCCGTCGCCAAGCGCCAGCGTGATGCCGTGCCGCTTCAGGTGCTCTTCCACCAGCCGCGCGAACTCGCGATCGAGCGGTGCCAGCACCTGGTCGAGCATCTCGACCAGGGTCACCTCGAACCCGGCGTGCTGCAGGTTCTCGGCCGTCTCGAGCCCGATGAAGCCGCCGCCGATCACCACGGCCCGGCGCGTCGGCTTGACGAACTGGATCCCGGAGTAGTTGTACATCCCCGACAGGAAGTCCGTGCCTCCCTCGATCCACTCGCGGATCGTCCGCGCGTCTGGCACGGTCCGCACGTGGAAGATCCCGGGCAGGTCGATGCCGGGGAGCGGCGGGCGCACCGACGTCGCCCCGGGCGAGAGCACCAGCTGGTCGTAGGACTCGGTGGTGACCTCGCCGGTCGCAACATTGCGCAGGTCCACGGTCTTCTGCTTCGGCGAGACGGCGATGGCCTCGCAGCTGGTCCGCACCTCGATGTTGTGCATCACGCGGAAGACCTGCTCGTTGGCGACGAGCAGGCTCGACTCCTTCGGGATGACCCCCGAGACGTGGTAGGGCAGCCCGCAGTTGGCGTACGAGACGTACGGGCCCTTTTCCACCATCAGAATCTCGGCCTGCTCGTCCAGCCTGCGCAGGCGCGCCGCGCACGATGCCCCGCCCGCCACTCCGCCAACGATGATGACCTTCATGAACTGTCCTCCTCTGTCACCGCCCGTTGAACACGGGCTTGCGCTTCTCGTTCCAGGCCAGCACGCCCTCGAGCCGATCCTCGGTCACCGTCAAGCGGTTGTAGGCCTCGACCTCGAAGCGGAGCGCGGCCCGCACATCCATCTGCAGCCCCTCGTGGATCGCCTTCTTGGCTTGACGCACGGCCAGCGGTGCGTTGGCGGCGATCAGTTCGGCGGTCGCGACCGTCGCCGGCATCAACTCCGACGCACTGAACACGCGATTGAGGATGCCCCACGCCAGCGCCTCGGTCGCGCCAAACGGGGCACCGGCGAAGATGATTTCATTGGCGCGACGCTCACCGACGACGCGCGGCAGGGTGGTGGTGCCGCCCACGCCGGGAATGATGCCTATCCGGACTTCGGGGAACTCAAACCGGGCGCTGTCCACGCCATAGGCGAAATCGGCGGCGAGGACCATCTCGAGCCCCCCACCCTGGGCATCGCCGTTGACGGCCGCGATGATCGGTACCGGGGATTCCATCATCGTCCAGAAGGCCTGCTCGGCAATCTCGTGCTGATGGCGCCATGCCTCGTTGGTCATCCCCTTGCGCTGCTTCATGTCACCGCCGGCACAGAACGCCCGATCCCCCGCGCCGGTCACGACGACCGCGCGGACGCCATCGCCATCGCGCACCAGGCCGGTCCACAGGTCGAGCAGGTCGAGGCACATCTGCGTGTTGAGGGCGTTACCTTCGTCCGGCCGGTTGAGGGTGACGAACAGCAGCCCGTTGTCGCGCCGCTCGACCAGGAGCGTTGCGTAGGCCGCCGGCCGATGTTCGCCGTTCATGAGCCGTTGTCCTTCTCGATCAAAGCCAGGTCACGTCAGGAAGCGTTCTCGCCGGGATGCGCAGGAACGTCTCGGCCGGGTGCCCGAGCAGCATCGTCCCAAAGGACACGACGCCTTCCGGCAACCCCAGGAGTTCGATCAGGGGAGGGTGCGCCTGCGCCGCGGTGTTGATGCCGCCGCTGAAGCTGGTACCGAGACCGAGCGCGTGGGCGGCCAGTTGCGCGTAGGCCAGGGCGATCGTAGCGGCCTGGGGTGCGGTCCGTTCGTCCCTGGGTGCCCATGCCTGGACGAAGCACGGCGCCCCTCGGGCAATCTGATCCTCACCCTCGTCCCACGCGCTGGTGAACATCTCGAGCTTGGCCTCCTTGTACATCGCCGGATTCGAGTCCCGAACGCTCTTCATCCAGTCGATGGACATCTGGGCCACACGATGCACTTGCGCCGGGTCGCTGATCACGACCCATCGCAGGATCTTCCCCTGGCGGTTCCCGCCGCTCGGGGCAAAGCGCGCGACGTCCAGCACTTGCAGGATCTTGTCCTTTTCAACGGGCCGGTTGACGTAGACCCGCACCGAGCGCCGCGAGACGAGGAACTGCCTGGCCACGTCCCATCGAGGGATCAGGTGGACGTCGATCGGCGCACACTCGTCGGGACCCAACGCCCGCTGCTGCAGCGCTCCAGTCGGGCACACGGCCACGCAGTGCCCGCAGTCGATGCACAGGTCCCACGAGTTCGCGGTCGGAACCGGGACCCGGTCCCCCTTGGTGATCAACCCGCCGGGGCACGTCCTGAGGCAGCTACCGCAGCCGATGCACAGGCGTTCGTCGACCTTGATGATGGTGTCGAGCGCGTAGGAAGTAGCCACGTGTTCTTCGCCTTTCATCATTCCCGGGCAGGTATCGCGGGTGATTCATCCGCCTCGGTCGCCCTGGGCGCGTCGCTGGCTGTCCTTTCGCCGGGCAGGCCTTGCGGGGGCGCAACCACCGGCACGACGCACGAGAGGTCCCCGACCGCGCAGCACATGCGCGACTGGTCTCCGGCTGCGGCCGTGACCGACTGTTCGACGGCGGGTACCGCGGTGTTCGACACCGTCTCCGCGTGGTTGTTTCTGCCCGCCATTGCCAGGTCCCTCCTGCTGACTTGTCGGCGGGCGCCACCACTCAGCTGTGACGGCGCCCGCCAGTCATCTGAACTGCTACCCGATCCGCCCCGGGGCCGCCAGCGGAGCTGCCGTGTCCGGAAGCTTCGACCTGGTCGTCTTCGTCCACTGCTCTTCCAGCAGCTCGCGCGCGGCCTGCTCGAGGAACTCCGGCGCCGCCCACGCCTTCACGTCGAAGTCGTTCTTGATGTAGCCGTGGCTCAGCATGAAGTCCTTGCCGATCTCCACCGACACCAGGTTCTGCGGCGAGAGGTTCGGCACCATGTCGATGTGCTCGATCCCGCGGAACGTGTGCTCGACGTCCTTGTAGAAGGTCTGCTTGTCGAGGATGGCGGCGGCAGCGCGCTTGTGCTCGTTGGCCCAGCGGCCCACCATGATCATCCCCTTCATGAACGCGACGGCCAGCTCGGGATGCTTCTCGGCCATGACGTCGGTGCAGGTGATGGCGGCCGGGATATTGGCCACCTGCAGCGTCCAGTCCGGATAGCGCGAGAGGTCCTCGATCGCCTTGAACTTCCCCGTCGCTTCCGACAGCTGCTGCAGCGGGCCCGTCTGCATGTACATCGCGTCGATGGTGCCCTTCTCCAGGGCCGTCTCCAGCGGGCGGAACGCCAGGTCGTGCTTGTGATCCCGGCGCAGCCACAGCTCCGAGGGGTTCTCCATGAGCGGGCCCATCATCTCGGGCTTGTCGTACCAGTCGTCCGGGTAGGGGAACTCGACGACCTGCACGTCCTTGCGGGTCATGCCGTTCATCCGGAGCATCAGCTCGATGCCCTGTTCTTCCTGGATGCCCCACCAGTCGGTCTTGATGGTGTTCTGGCTGCGCGAGAGGCCGATCTTCTTGCCCTTCAGGTCGGCCATCCGGTAGATGTCGTCACGGGAGCGCACCAGCATCACCCCGCCTTCGCGCGGCGCGTGCGTCACGCCGAGCAGCCGGGTCCGGCGAATGTCGGCCTGGACGTGGATGGGCGGGAACAGGCCGCCGAAGCGAATGAGGTTGTCGAGGTTGTGGATGTAGTGCGGGTACCAGTCGTTCTCGGCGCGGGCGCGCAGATACAGGTAGTTGATGCCCAGCTTCTTGTACTCGGCTTTGGTCCAGCCCAGCTCCTGGTCCACGTTGCTGGCCGAGACCAGCGGGCAGTTCGTGTAGTAGACCTCGTTCCAGTCCAGGTCCACCGTGCTGAGTTTCCTGCCGGTTGTCGTCGCCATGATCTCGCTCCTCAGCTCTCTTTGTTGGTTATTGATACTGGCAGTTGTTCACGCACGGCGCTGACGTACTCCAGGCCGCGCAGTTCGGTGATCATCCTGAACTCCAGGACCGGAGGGTGCGCGCTCGTCTCCATCAGCGCCAGCAACTGTGAAAAGCGATCCGTCTTCAGTTCCGCTTCCAGCGCTTCGTCAGACTCCCAGTCTTCCCAGTACCAGTAGGCGTTCGCCTCGTCGACGTCAGCGGCAATGTGCGCGTCGGTGCAGCCACGCAGGCGACGCGAATGCCGCATCAGGCCGTGCAGGGCCTCGATCAGGTCGTGCACTCGCCCCGCTCCCGCCGTGAGCCGAACACTCAGTTGCACCATCAGGATGTCCTCCAGCCGTCAGGTTCTTCACGAACCTCTAGAGCACAGGCGATGCCAGCCAGCCGCGAATGGCATGCGGCAACGCAAAGTGCGCGTGTGCGCGGGGGGTGAGAGAAGTTAGAGAACGCTGGCGCCGCGGCGAGGGTCGCGCGCCCCTCCAGCCCGATGGAGATTTCTCCAAACGCCCCCGTGATGCGGGGGATTACAGTGGGTGGCGCTAGGCGCGCCGGTCGGGACGACGGATGCCGAGTCTGGCGATTCGGGCTTCGAGCGTGGTCGGCTTGAGGCCCAGCACTGCGGCCGCACCGTTGACGCCGCGGACCTTCCAGTTGGCGGCTTCGAGCACGCGCAGGATGTGCTCACGTTCGACGTCGCGCATGTCCCGGCTGACCGTGGACGCCCTGGCCGCGGCGGGCGCCGTGGAGGCCGCATGCGGCGGGGCCACCGACAGCGTGGGTCCGGACGCCAGAATCATCGCCCGCTCGAGGACGTTGCGCAGCTCGCGAACGTTGCCCGGCCAGTCATACCGCATCAGCGCCTCGATGCTGGCGCGTTCCACCGAATCGAAGCGCTTCCGCATCAGGGCGCCGAGTTCCTCAACGAGCGTCTCCACGAGCACTGGAATGTCCTCGCGCCGCTCGCGCAGCGCCGGGACGACGATGGGAAACACGTTCAGGCGGTAGTAGAGATCGCTGCGGAACGTGCCGGCGCGGACCGCGGCTTCGAGATTCCCATTCGTGGCGGCGATGATGCGCACGTCGACGTCGATCGGCCGTGGATTGCCCAGCCGCTCGATGGTGCGTTCCTGCAGGACGCGAAGCAGCTTGACCTGCACGTCGATGGGTAAGTCGCCGATTTCGTCGAGGAACAGCGTCGAGCCGTGGGCGAGCTCGAAGCGGCCGATTTGCCTGGACAATGCGCCTGTGAACGCACCTTTCTCGCGGCCGAACAACTCGCTCTCGATCAGGGCGGTCGGAATCGCGGAGCAGTTCACCCGCACCATGTGGTGCCCGCGGCGGGCGCTGGCCTGGTGGATGAAGGAGGCAAAGCGCTCCTTGCCGGTCCCCGTCTCCCCGAGCAGGAGCACGGTGGCATCAGTGTTACCCACCTGAGTCGCCAGTTCCAGCGCGTGCACGATGGCCGGGCTGCGGCCGATAACCAGATCGCTGCCGGCACCGTGTGCGACCTCCTTGCGGAGGTAGACGTTCTCGCGCTCCAGCCGATCGCGCAGGCGCTTCACCTCCTCGTGCGCCTGCTGCAGCGCCTCCTCCCGCCCGCGCCGGTCGGTGATGTCCTGTACCGCGCTGATCACCTTCGCTCCAGGGCCCGTCGCCAGGTCGGTGTGAGCGCGCCGGGCCGTATGCCGGAACCAGATCCGACCCCGTAGAGGGTGGTCGTAGCGATACTCGGCAGCCGCGCGCTCGATCTCCCCAACCTCGAGCTGGCGGCACAACTCACGGAGCTGGTCGCGATCGGTGGCGGCGGTGCGGGAAAGCCAGACGTCGTACGCTTGCGGCTCGTCCTCGGGACCGATCCCCAGGAGGTCCCGGAGGCGCGCATCGAGGAAAAGGGGGCCGTCACCGACGACCCATTCCGAGAAACCCAGTTCCGCGGCCTCCACCGCGGCGGCGAGCCGCGTCGTCTGCTCGCGCAAGTGCGCTTCGCTCGCACGAACGGCGTCGAAGGCCTGCTGCCGGTGCACGGCAGCCACCATCATCTCGCCCAGCACCCGAAGGCGCGGCACGTACTCGACCGGCCATTCGCGCTCTTCGGTCACTGACGCCATCACGATCAAGTGGCTCACGGCACTCGCCGTGACGAGGGGGACCATCAGGCTCGACTTCGTCGAGAGGGCTTCCCAGCTCGCCCGGTCGACGGCTGCCTCCGGCGGCAGATCGGCCAGACGTCTCGTCCCCGTGGCCGACACCTCGACGACCAGCTTCCGGGTCGACCAGGGGAACAGTGCCGCGAGGTTGACCTCGGCCGAGACCTGCGGGATGCCGGGGGCGTACGACGCGGCGAAAACCTTCACCACCTGTCGGTCGGCGCTGACCGTGAGCAACGCGCAGCGGCCGGCTCGGAAGAACGTCCGGAAGCGCCCAAGGGCGGTCTCAATCACCGCCTTCAGCTCATCGGGCTGCGCCTGAATCAAATGGGCCGACGTGTCCGAAATCAGCGTCTCGAACTCGACGCGATCCACGGGCGAGGCCGCTGCGCCCGACTCCGGCGGGCTGAGGGGGTCCACGCCGCGATTCTAGCCGATGCGCTTTCCCTCCCCGCTACATCGCCGAAACTCCGGCATGTCGGGGGAGGCACGGCTCGACTTGGAGGATTTCGGGGGGCGACCGGCGTGGGTGGGACGCCCGGCTCCGGCTGCTAAGTCACGGTCTGTCAACAGTTGGCCAGCCCGCGTCCCGGCGCTGGAAGTTGGCCCGCCTCGTGCAATCAGGAGCGCTTTGTGAAGGCCATCACCGTCGTTCCGCACCAACCTGAAAGCGCCCGGTACGAAGACGTCCCCGAACCAGAGGTCCGGGAGGGGTCGGTCCTCGTGCAGGCCATTGCCGTCGGCGTCTGCGGCACCGATGTCGAGATCGTCGAGGGCAAGTACGGCTGGGCGCCACAGGGCCAGCACCGCCTCGTCCTCGGCCACGAGTCGCTCGGCCGGGTGATCGACCCGGGCCCAGCCAGTGGGCTGAAAACGGGCGACCTCGTCGTCGGCATCGTCCGGCGCCCCGACCCGGTGCCGTGCCCCAACTGCGCGGTCGGCGAGTGGGACATGTGCCGGAACGGCCAGTACACCGAGCGCGGCATCAAGGAGATCCACGGCTTCATGTCCGAACGCTGGCGGATCGAGCCGGAGTACGCCATGAAGGTCGACCCGTCGCTGGGCCTGCTTGGCGTCTTGCTCGAGCCCACCACCGTCGTCACCAAGGCGTGGGAGCAAGTCGCGGCGGTCGGCCAGCGCGCGTTCTGGGATCCGCGCACCGTGCTCGTCACCGGCGCTGGCCCAATCGGCCTGCTGGCGGCGCTCGTCGGCAAGCAGCGCGGGCTCGATGTGCATGTTCTGGACCGGATGGAGACGGGCGCCAAACCGGAGCTCGTGCGCGCCCTCGGGGCCACCTACCATGCCGGCAGAGTCGCGGACGTGGGCTTCGAGCCGGACGTCATCGTCGAGTGCACGGGCGTCGGCCAGGTCATCGTCGATGCGGTCAGGGCCGTCGCGGCCGGCGGCGTCGTCTGTCTCACCGGCGTCGGCAGCGGAGGGCGGACCACCGGGCTGCCCGCGGCCGACGTCGCGGCGTCGATGGTGCTCCAGAACAACGTCATCGTCGGCAGCGTGAACGCCAACAAGCGGCACTGGTACAAGGCGGGCCAGGCGCTGTCCCGTGCCGACCACGCCTGGCTCGCCCGCCTCATTACGCGGCGCGAGCCGCCGGAGGCGTTCATGCGCGCCCTCACCCGACAGCCGGACGACATCAAGGTCGTCATCCAGTTCTCTGAAGCCTGAGCAGGGGGAACCTGAGCCATGGCCAAGCAACCGATCACCGACGTCACCGAGCAAAAGCGGCTGAACGACGCCCGCGATGCGGGTATCCCGTGGAAGAAATGGGGTCCCTATCTGAGCGAGCGCCAGTGGGGCACGGTCCGTGAGGACTACAGCGACAACGGCGACGCCTGGAACTACTTCACGCACGATCAGTCGCGGTCGCGCGCCTACCAGTGGGGCGAAGACGGCCTCGGCGGCATCTCCGACGACAAGCAGCGGCTCTGCTTTGCCATCGCCCTGTGGAACGAGAAGGATCCGATCCTCAAGGAGCGGCTGTTCGGGCTGACCAACAGCGAAGGCAACCACGGCGAGGACGTGAAGGAGTACTACTTCTACGTCGACAGCACGCCGACGCACTCGTACATGAAGTACCTGTACAAGTACCCGCAGCGCGAGTACCCGTACCTGGACCTGATCGAGACGAACCGGCGCCGGTCGCGCGAGGAGTACGAGTACGAGTTGCTCGATACCGGGGTGTTCGACGACGACCGCTACTTCGATGTGTTCGTCGAGTATGCGAAGGATGGCCCTGAAGACATCCTCGTCCGCATCACCGCCTGCAATCGAGGGCCGGACGCGGCACGGTTGCGCCTGCTGCCGACGCTCTGGTTCCGCAACACCTGGTCGTGGGGCGATGACAGTCCGAAGCCGGCGCTGAGCGAAGCCGCGCCGGGGGTCGTGCGGGCCGTGCACCCGGAGCTCGGCGAGTACTGGCTGTCGTGCGATGGCAGCCCGGAGCTGCTGTTCACCGAGAACGAGAGCAACGCCCAGCGCCTGTGGGGACAGCCGAATCCGTCGCCCCACGTGAAGGACGCGTTCCATGAATACGTGGTCAGGGGCCGGCGCGAGGCCGTGAACCCGGCGAAGACCGGGACCAAGGCCGCGGCGCATTACGTGCTGGACGTGCCGGCCGGCGGCAGCCAGATCGTGACGGTGCGACTGTCGGCCGCCCGTCCAGCGGCCGCCTTCAAGAACGCGGACCAGGTCTTCACGAGCCGAATCGGCGACGCCGACGAGTTCTACCAGCGGATCACGCCGCCCTCGCTCAGCGAGGACGAGCGGCGCGTGCATCGTCAGGCGCTCGCCGGCATGCTGTGGAGCAAGCAGTACTACTACTTCGACCTGGAGCGGTGGCTGCGGGCGCACAAGAGCCACCCGCTACTCCAGGAGTCCCGGGTGGGCGTGCGGAACAGCGAGTGGTTCCACATGCTGAACGCCGACATCATCTCGATGCCGGACAAGTGGGAGTACCCGTGGTACGCGGCGTGGGACCTGGCCTTCCACACCACGGCGCTGGCCCTGGTCGACTTCGATTTCGCCAAGGAACAGCTGCTGCTGATGCTGCGCACCCTCTACGCGCACCCCAACGGCCAGATCCCGGCCTACGAGTGGAACTTCAGTGACGTCAATCCGCCGGTGCACGCCTGGGCCACGGTTTACCTGTACAAGATGGAACGGACCCTCGGTCGTGCCGACATCCGTTTCCTGGAACGCTCGTTCCAGGGCCTGATGCAGAACTTCAACTGGTGGGTGAACCGGAAGGATCCGTCCGGGAAGAACGTGTTCGCCGGGGGCTTCCTCGGGCTGGACAACATCGGCGTGTTCGATCGCAGCGCGCAGCTGCCCACCGGCGGGTCACTGGAGCAGGCGGACGGGACGGCCTGGATGGCGTTCTACTGCCAGTGCATGCTCGAGATGGCGCTGATTCTGAGCGAGTACGACTCGATGTACGAGGAGGTCGCCTTCAAGTTCGTCCAGCACTTCATGTGGATCTCGTACGCGATGGACCGCGTCGGCGAGCATCACGACGAGATGTGGGACGAGGAGGACGGCTTCTTCTACGACCTGCTGCGGCTGCCGGACGGGCAGGCGATGCGGCTGAAGGTCCGGTCACTGGTGGGGTTGCTGCCGCTCTGCGCGTCCACCGTCTTCAACGGCGACTTCGTCACGCGTCAGCCGAAGCTGCTGGAGATGATCAACCTGTTCAGGAAGCGCCACCCAGAACTTGTCTCGCACGTGGCGCCCACCGACTCGGGGTTCATCGGCCACAAGGATCGTCGGATCCTGTCGATTCTGAACAAGAAGAAGCTGGAACGTGTGCTCGGCTACATGCTCGACGAGCAGGAGTTCCTCGGGCCGCACGGCATCCGCTCGCTCTCGCGCTTCCACCTCGATCACCCGTTCACGTTCCAGGTCGGCCCTGAGGAGTTCAAGGTCCAGTACCTGCCGGCTGAATCGAACACGGGCATGTTCGGCGGCAATTCGAACTGGCGGGGCCCGGTGTGGATGCCGGTCAACGCGTTGATCATCCGGGCACTGCTGAACCTGTACACGTTCTACGGTGACGACTTCAGAGTGCAGTGCCCAACCGGCTCGGGCCACTACATGACCCTGTTCGAGGTGGCGCAGGAGCTCGCGCGGCGGCTGGCGTCCACTTTCCTCCGCGATGAGACTGGCAAGCGGCCAGTCTACGGCGGCATCGCCCGATTCCAGAATGATCCACACTGGCGTGACCTGATCCTGTTCCACGAATACTTTCACGGCGACAATGGCGCCGGGCTCGGGGCCAGTCACCAGACCGGATGGACCGGCCTGGTCGCTCTCACCTTGGATCTCTTCGGGCGCATGGACGCCAAGACAGTGCTCGAGCTCGAACGGGAGATACTGGCCGAGCGGCTGGTGAGGGAACAAGTCGGCGGCACCGGGATCGATCGATGACGGGAATACCTTTGAGGAGATATGCGATGAACACCACACACACGCTCTGCCTGCTCGTGGTCGGCCTGCTGTCCGTCTGGGCTCCGGTCCCGGGCCGGCTCCTTGCCCAGGAGAAGCCCAAAGTACAGGTGCAGATACCCGATCCCGGTGTGCCCGAAGCGATGACGATGGAGGGCAAGTTCGTCCGGGCCGCGTACAACAACGAAGGCTACGTCATCATCGGCTACCAGGTCGCCAACCGGTCGATCGGCGAGGAGTGGATGATGCTCGACTTCGGCATCGCCCTTCGTGACAATGTGCCCGACTTCACCTTCAAGCGCGAGGCGCTGTCGCTCGAGTTGCCCGACGGCAAGACGCTTCCTCTGCCGACGATCATGGAGCAGCGGGAAGCCAACACCAAGGCCCTCGACATGCGGGCGAAGGTCCAGCGCGACTCGATCAACTACTTTCCGCCGAATGCGAGCCAGGCGTGCGCGGTGGTCTTCTTCCCCGACCTCACCTCTCGCGCGTTGCCGCGCGACGAGATCGAGATCAGCGACCAGCGCGCCTGCGTGGGCCGGCTGTTCTTCCACATCCCCGGCGGCATCAAGCATGGGCAGCACTGGCTGAACGTGAAGTTCGACAAGAGCGTCATCCGCGTGCCGTTCCGAATCCTCACCGAGGACGAAGAAAAGCTGCTGTCGAAGAACTACAAGGACATTGAAAAGCAGGTGAAGGACGCCTTCAAGAAGAAGGACTGACCTGTACCGGCGGCTGGATACCGCATAGACTGCGACGGACGATGCCGCTCCGGTTCTCGTTCGTGCTCCTCCTCACAGTCCTCGCCGCGGCTCCGGCCGCGGCGCAGGACATGGAGCCGAAGGCCTATTCGGCGAGCCCGGTGGCGACGACGTTCCTCGTCGTCAGCGGCGCGCGCTCCACCGGCTCCGTGGTGTTCGATCCGACCGTGCCGATCACCGACGTGAAGGCCGGGATCAACGCCGCGGTGGTCGGCGTTGGCACGACGTTCGGCCTGTTCGGGAAGCTGGCCCTGATCTCTGCGGCACTGCCCTACACGTGGGGCGACATCAGTGGCCAGGTGCGCGAGGAGGCGAGCTCGATTTCACGATCTGGGCTGGCCGATACCCGAGTCAGGCTGTCGGTCAACCTCTGGGGCAATCCCGCGATGAGGGCTCGGGAGTTCGCCAAGGCACCGCGCAGAACGATCGTCGGCGCCAGTATCACCGTGGCGGCCCCGAGCGGCCAGTACGACGGCACCAAGTTGATCAACCTGGGCACCAACCGCTGGGCGTTCAAGCCCGAGGTGGGCGTCTCGGTCCCACTCGGCCGATGGGATATCGACGCATATCTTGGGGCCTGGCTCTTCACGAGCAACGGCGACTTCTACCCAGGCGGTCTGACCCGCACGCAGGAACCGGTGGTGGCGTTCCAGGCCCACGGGAGCTATACCTTCAGACCCCGCCTCTGGCTCGCGGTCGATGGCACCTGGTACTCCGGGGGCAGTGTCACCGTCGGCGATGGTGAGCCCAGCGGCGGGTTCGAGAACTCCAGGCTCGGCCTCACGCTGTCGCTGCCGATGGGACGACAGCAGTCGCTCAAGGTTTCGTACAGCGCCGGGGTCGCCGTGCGCACCGGGACGGACTTCCGGACCATCGCCGTTGGGTGGCAGTGGCTCTGGCTCAGACCCTGACGAGCCCCGTGAATCATCCCCTGCTCCGCGAAGTCCGACACAACCCGCTGCTCTGGCTGCTCGTGTTCGTGCCCGTCGTGTTCGTTACGGAGTCGCGGACGCCTGATGCGCACACGCTGCTGTTCGTGCTGTCGGTGCTCGCCATCGTTCCCCTCGCGGCGCTTCTGAGCCACGCGACGGAGTCGGTGGCAGCCAAGACCGGCGACGCGGCCGGCGGACTGCTGAACGCCACACTCGGCAACCTCACCGAACTCGTCATCGCACTCGCTGCCCTGCGCGCCGGGGAGTACATGCTGGTGAAGGCGTCGATTGCAGGTGCCATCGTCACCAACGCGCTGTTCATGCTGGGCGCGTCGTTCCTGCTCGGGGGGCTCAAGCACCACGTGCAGGAATACAACCGGGCCAGCGCCCGCCTTCAAGCGGGTCTCCTGTTCCTGGCGACGATCGCGCTGCTCATCCCTTCCGCCCTGGTCGTGGCCGACACACCCGAGCAGGTGGCGTTTCTCCACACGTTGAGCGTCGGCCTGTCGGTCCTGCTGATCGTTGCGTACGGACTGGGCCTGCTGTTCTCACTCAGGACCCATCGCGAGTTCTTTGCCAGCGCGGAGCACGGCGACGAGGGTGAGGCGCCATGGCCCTTGGGTCTGGCCCTGGCCACCCTGGCTGGCGTCACCCTTCTGGTCGCCCTCGTCAGCGAGGTGTTCGTCGAATCGGTGCAGCAGGCGGCCGAGGCGTTCGGCATGACCCCCGCCTTCGTCGGCTTCATCGTC
>Ga0105103_10001274_pt1 | contig 14062 bp, 26 predicted proteins | sample PPLLaktember2015_2_FD_79107 | JGI IMG/M metagenome (GOLD analysis project Ga0105103, IMG submission 79107) | Freshwater sediment microbial communities from Prairie Pothole Lake near Jamestown, North Dakota, USA - PPLs Lake P7 Core (6) Depth... | ecosystem: Environmental > Aquatic > Freshwater >...
GAGACTATCTTCTCATTTTTAGATGCTATTGAGGGAGAGAATGAACTCTATAGAGTAAATGTAGACAAGAAAACAAAACCAGTTCTTTCAAAAGTAATTGAGATAGTAATGGCGTTATGGAGTAATAAATATGCTAAACGAAGTTAAGTATACCAGTACTAAAGTTATAAGTCAGCGTAAAGAAATAGAAAAAAGACTAGAGAAATTGGGTATTACTAATAAAGAACTACTGGAAGTTGCCTGTGCAAAACTAAGTGGATTTAGTCTTAAACAATACAGCTGGAAAGAGTTTGTATTCTTACAGAATAAGGATTTTGTATTCTTTAACTCCTCTAGAGATGGTGTTGAAATTCCTAGAATGTACACTACTGTTGTAAATACTTTTATTCCAGAAAAAGAATATATCGAGCAGTTCTTTAGAGAGTACTTGGGAGTTGTAGCAACTTGTTCTAGACTGTTAATAAGTATTCCTTCTTTTGGACAGGGTATTGAAAAGTTCTCTAATATAGTTTTTATAATGAATTCACTGATCAGTGTACTGAATGAATCTAATTTTAAGATTTTCTTTAAGTACACTAACTATAAAGAGTTCTGTGATAATGTTTTTCTTAATCTACTATACTATAAATTGTATGATTCAAACAGACAAAATCTAATTGTAATCTACTTTATTCTTCTTATGAAAGATTTCAGTGTTAGAGATCTTCTAATAAGTGAACAAAGAGATGGCTTTTCTACTAACTACAGACACAACCCTGAAAACTCTCTTTATCTCTGCTTTTCTCATTGCTCTACTGCAGAAGAACAACTCATTAAAAAATCTCTTGTAAGAGGAAAGGAGTATCTTCATTCACTAATCACAAATCATTGGCAAAAAGAAACTTCATCCAATCTAAAGAGATCTATTACTGCTGGTTTTACTTGGCTTTGCGAAATCCTGTAAACTAATAGAAAGGAGAAAGAATGGGAAAGAGAAAGATATTTATATCTACAGAAGAATTTGTAGAATTTAATAGTAATATAGATCTATTGGCTTTTATTAGAAAAGTGAATCCCGATCAGATAACAGTAGAACATATTTTTAATGATACTACCGTATTATTCAGAATTGTATTTACTGATTATGTTCTAGATAAAACAATAGAAGAAACTAGTGATATTGAAATTACAGACCACGAACTTAAGAACCACGTTACTATTTTCCTCTGTGATATCAACAGAATAGAGGTAATAAACCGGCCTTTCCACAAGAAAGAGATTACATTTAGAATTTACTCTGGTGATCAAGAGTAAATAACCTGTAAGATTTTATTAGAAAAACCCCTAGTGTAAAAACTAGGGGTTTTTTGTTGCCTAAAAATATTCAGTTTTTGGTCTAGTACTATTCACTACTACCTAAGTTCAATATCTGGAAACTCTTTGAGTTATCTCTATAAATAGTTATTCCTTTCAGTCCTCTCTTCCACGCGGAGAGATACGCTTCTTCTACATCAACCCTTGTGGCGGTACTAGCCATGTTTATTGTTTTAGATGTACTGTTAGATAAGTACTTCTGCCAGCTCTCTTGTGCAGTCAGGTGTCCTTCAATACTGATCTCGTTTGATATTTTGAAAACTTCTTTGATAGTAGAATCCAGTAAACGGCAATCCTTTGCTGAGCCAAATTTTACAATATGTTTCTTAATCTCTTCTATATCTTCATCAGAATAATTAAACTCTTTTAGTTTTCTGAATAAAATAGGATTAAGTTCTATTACAAAATCTTTTGCAGTATTTCCTATTCCTTCAGTAATATTTCTTCTGTATGATAAACCAAAGAATGGCTCTATACTAGAATTTACTCCAGCCAGCAAAGCTAAAGATCCAGTAGGAGCAATAGCATTCACAGCTACATTTCTTACTCCCTTCTCTTTTATATCCTCTAAATCAAACTTCCCAAAACTACTATTAGCTTCTAGTACTTTGTTTACTACATGCATGTTTACTTTGTCCTTCTCGTAGAGAGGGAAAGCACCACGTTCTCTAGCAAGCTCTAATGATTCCAACCAACTAAAAAATGCTATAAACCAGCTCAAGTATTCAGCCAAATTTTTGGCAGCTTCTGATTCATATGGTATCATTAACTCTGCTAATGTATCAGCCCACCCCATTACTCCTAAACCTAATCTTCTTAATCCTTTAGAGTAATGATTTACTTCATCAATAGAAACTTCTGACAGTTCCTGAACATCATCTAAAAATCTAATACCAAATCGTATTGCGTACTCTAGCATAGGAAAGTCTATATCATACTTACCTTGTTTATTTATATAAACAAAATTGTGTAAGTTGATACTAGCGAGGTCACATGGTTCAAAAGGTAACAGCGGAATCTCCCCACAGTTAGCTGATACTATCCCTGATACAATACCTGCTATCGGTTCATCGTCCGCAATAATGTAAGAATGCGTATTTTCTACTATTCCATTGTATACATCCTCTTTATAGTTTAGTTTTTCTACACTAAGTACTTTATGATTGCGTCTCTTAAAGAAACCATTAGCTCTTCTTAGAGGGTAGTGAATTTTATTATGCTCATACTGAGTTACTAATTCAAAGTTATCTAGTGCATTGTTAGTTTCATTGAAATCCCTGTGGTGGAGTATCAGATCATCTGGTATTGGACCATAATGGTATTCCCAGATCATTCTAGCAACATACTGATGTTTAGCTTTACCATCCACCCACCCGTGAACTCTAATATGCCCGTCTTTGTGCTTACTCATAGAAAAAGCTCTAATAGATTGTCCTTCTTTTAAATCTTTAGCTCTTGCTTTCTTTCCTCTAAAAGAGTAGAAATTATGGTCTGGTGTGCATTTAACAAAAAGCCCACTATCAAAGGTTACTCTTACTAAATCAGAATTCTTTCTGGTAACTCTAATATTTCTCATAGTAGAGATTTCTGGTAGTTTAGTTTCTGGGTTCCATGTATAGACTAAAACATCTCTACCAACTAGATCCTTAATTTCTTTATTTCCCTCGTATACTGTAACAATTTTAGTATCCCCAGTAACACATGGGTTAGTAGCAGTGATATCTCCTATATAAGGAACCATATTATCTTGGTTTATTCTATCATAAAACAGTAAACCAGGGTCACCGCTTTCCCAAGCCTGTCCAGCCATTAGTGAAAAGAGCTCTCTGGCTTTTACAGTCTTTTTTACCTCTCCATCTAATACTCCTAAGAGATCCCAATCTCCATCTTCTTCCACAGCTTTCATAAACTCATCAGTAATAAGCACTGATACATTAAAATGAGTAAGTTGTTCATCTAAAAGGGTTTTACTGAGAATATCAAAATATTTAGTATTCTTTAGTTTACCATTAGCATATCTTTTTAGGTTTTCATCGTATTCATTCAGTACCCTCTCACTCTTTTCGTTTGGTTTAGCTTTAAAAGAGATAAACTTCTCTACATCTGGATGATTGACGTTTAATACTGCCATTTGAGCACCTCTTCTCGAGGACTGCTTTACTATCTCTCCAGAAAGATCAAAAAGCATCATAAAACTAAGCGGACCACTGGCTTTTCCATGAGTACCTTTTACAGGAGCTCCTTCTTCTCGTAATTTAGAGAAGTTGTAGCCTACCCCACCACCATTAGCAAATAATTCGGCTGCTGTCATTAAAGAAGAATAGATCCCCATTCTACTATCTTCCATTGGTAGTACATAACAGTTAGCTAGATTTTTTATATTGGTTCCAGCATTAGAAAGCACTCTACCCCCAGGTAATAAATAGAGATCTTTTATTAAATTGTAGTAAATGGCAGCTATCTCGTATCTAAATTTTTGGGGATCATCTCTTTTTTCAGAAAAGTGTAATTCTGCACCAGAAACATAGTCAGAAACTCTCCAAATAGCCTCTTCCCAACTTTCTTTACCAAGATGGGAGTATTTCATTTTAAATATCTTTTCCCCAATATCACTTAGTGTCATTTTTATTCTCCATAAACTTTCTCGCTTCCTGTTCAGATAGAATGTCCTCTAGTAAAGAAAGTTGTGTGGCAATTCCACCAGTTTTTCCTCTATCAGATTTAGTATTGTGTATCTCTTCTTTTGGTATTTCTTGTATTTCACCACTGATACAGGGAGTTATTACTAATTGTGCAATTGCACTACCCTTAACAATTTCAATGGGAGCTCTGTAAGGATTGAATATCTTTACTAAAATTTCTCCCTGATAGCCAGAATCCACAACTCCAGCACCCACTATAAAATCACTTTTACTCTTTGCTTTTAAAATACCAACATACCCATCTGGAATATCTATAGTAACGCCAGTTCTAATAATTCCACTTGTTTGCGGACTTAACACAGCAGTCTCTAGAGCATATAAGTCAGCTCCTGCGTCTGACCAGTGCTTTCTAGTAGGTAGCTTAGCGTCCTCTTCTAATTTTGATGCATAAATTACGTTCATTAAACCTCCTTTTTATGTTAAAGAAAAAGCATATTCTGACTTTTCTTCCAGTATCTTTAGTAAATCTGAAACTTTATTGCCATCTCTAAAATAATCAATTACATCATAGCCCTTTTTATCAAAGTCTCTGAATGTGTATATTTTTGTTCTATAAACGCCTAAATTTTCAGCTACTTTCTTAGCTCCTTTTACACCAGCTTCATCATTGTCATATAATACAATGATTTTCTTCTGTTTTATAAAATAACTAAACCATTCTGTTCTCCAACCAGCAGAACCAGCATTATGACTAACACACGGAACACCTTCTTGAGAAAGTCTTATACAATCTGTAGGACCCTCACAAATAATAATATTATCAGTAATGCTCATAATATCAAAATTAAATGGCATTGGGCCTAATCCTCTATAATAATAACGAATCATCTTTTCTGGTTCGTCTGTTCTAAGCTGGAAATTGTAAAATTGACCTGATAAAAATATAGGGATAGTATTCCAAGTTACTTCTTTGTAATCGTCTCTGTATTTCCCAAGTCTAAAGCGGTTCACTGTAGAATCTGTGATTCCTCTTTTAGACCAATAATCAGAGCCTTCTTCTAGAAGATTGTTATGAAATGTATCTACTAACTTTCCAAAAGGGACAATTACTTTTCCGCTTTTTACAATTTGTTTTGGAAGTGGATTATAAAAACTATCAAAGGTGTCTAAATACTCTTTAGCTAGAGAATAACTGAAGCCTTTTATTTTTACAAGCCAGTCTATAACATTTCCTCTAATATCTTTGGTATTAAAGTAAAATATTTGCTTCTCTGTGTCAACTATAAGAGAGCTATTTACAGAACCTCTTAACCACCTTCCATTACCGATTAGCTCTTGATCTTGACCAATTACCGTCTCCAACAGGCTTCTCTGGGATCCATGTGTCTCCACTATAAGATACTCCTTCCTCATATTCTAATTCTTGCTGTGTTTTTCTTCTCTTTTTTATACTAAGAGTTTTGTTTTTGTAATCCTCTCTTCTATCAGCAGGTACCGGTCTTTTAACCTTTCTCTGTTCTTTCTTTTTCTTTCTTTCTCTATTAATAGCTTTGTTTAAATCCACTTTACTCCTTTTCTATTAATTTATAATCAAAATCAGGATCGTCATTTACACGAACATAGAGTATCATCTTACTTGTAGGAGAAGTATGATGTGGTAACTCTATTACATAAAAACTTTTATTAAATGGAATAGGTTTTAAACTAACAACCTTTCCTTCAAACTCATACCCTCTAATCTTCTCTAGGGCAACATCATTTTTTGGGGTCAAATTAATTTTCATTACCACCTCCTTTCTATAATATAAGAGCCTCAGGAGTGAATCGAACACTCGACCTTCCCCTTACAAGGGGGAACCTCTACCAACTGAGCTACTGAGGCTAAGGCACCCTCGATAGGACTTGAACCTACAACATTCAGCTTAGAAGGCTGACGCTCTATCCACTTGAGCTACGAGGGCGTTATTTACATCTCTTCAAAAATCAACTGATTACCTCTAAAAATACCATGTACAAACCAGCTTGCATTAAACCAAGGACTCTTTTTTCCAGTAAAATCTATTCTCTTATCTAATATTATAACAGATATTCCATATTTACGAAAGAGGTTTCCTCTATTTATTCCTTCCAAAGCTGTTAAAGGCAACAGAAGAGCAAAAGGCTTCTCATATAAATAGCATCTTTCTAAAATTTTGTCTTTTATACTAAATGGAGGATTAGTAATGATCATATCAAAATCAAAAGTAGGTTTGTGGTATAAAAAATTAAATCCACTTATTAAATCTGTTGAGATAACTTTATATCCTGCTTTTAATGATTCATATGTTATAGCACTCCCACCATTATCACAACATTCCCATACAGTATTAATTCCAGAGGCTCCCTGTAAATGTTTCAATAAAGGTTGCATTGCAGTAAAGGGCGTATAGAGATTATCAAATTTTTCCACCATCATAGTATTAACCATTGGTTGTTTCATCAGTCACCTCTTCTAGAGCTTGTTTTGCATTATCTTTCATAAACTTGATTGCATTTTCGTATCTAAGGTATTGATTTACGTCAAAGTCCACCACCTTTTTCAACACTTCTCTCAACCTCTCAATCTCCGTATCCTTCTGTGCTATGGTAGATTTAAGTTCGCTGCATTTCTGCATGTAATATTCAATATCAGATAAACTTTTCTTCATAGCATTTACATTTCCCTGATCCATCACTCCACCTCCACATGCTAGCCTATTTCAAACTTTGTTACTCCAATAAACCATCCAATTAGCAATCCTGCTACGAAAAACAATCCAGCAATTTGAATAACGCTCATCACTCCTCCACATACTTGATACGCTTGCCACATAAAGGACAAAACTTATAATATGGCTTTTCGCCTTGATACCAACCATCTTCACATTTATACTCACCTAGCCAAATATGTGGGGCGTACGGTTCATCTTCGCTAATACCACAATCTGTTAGTTTCCACTTGCAAACATCCTCAACAACCAGCGGACAATTTTCAGGCAAATATCCAAGAGCATCATATAAAACTTTATTTATTAGTGGACAATAAAAGTCTAATCCGTGCTTTTGTGAAATATCACATGATAAACAATTCTCCGGCAATTCATCCACAATAATCAGTTTAACTTTCATTTACCTCAGCATCCCTTCTCTCAAAATAACCTTTGTCGTACTGATATGCTAAAGTTTCTTTAACATAAGGTAATGGACAGTTATAATAAAGTAATCTGTCTATTTCCTCTGGAAAGTTAGCCATTGGATACTGATGTTCTGGATCATCCCATTCAACACTCCAATCATAGAAATAACGAAGTGCTTGTGGTAGATTTTCTTTGCACCACGCCCAAAACTCATCATATTGTTCTTTAGTACCATAGATTTTTTCTATCATAGCCATCTTAGTACTCCTTTCTTTTATATAATAACCTTCATACATTCTTTTTGATTCATTTTTAAATTCATTTCTCCACAAAAGGAACAAAGCTATAATTGTTCCTACTACACTGATTACTATCAAAATATCCATTAGTAGCTCCTATAAGATTTCTTTCTACTTCCAGTCCACCAATTTATCAAATTCTTCTATAATTTTAACAATCTCTCGGTTATACTTAGGAGCATTAACCTCTATAGCTGATAATATTATAACACTTCTATCAAGAAGAACCAATAACCTCTTTAAATTATCTTTATTTTTAGCTAAAATCAGTAATTTATCTAAGGTTTTCATAATTCTTCGGCTATATCCTTCATAACCTCTTTTACAACTTCTTTATTATAACTCATAGCAGTTAAACAATAAGCAAATTCAGTTATAAGTGTGGCTAATGTGTTTCCTTCCACCCAAGAATTGAATTTCTTTGTTATTTCTATAGAGTGTCTGGAATCTCCTTGAAGTACTGGAGCTTCTTCAAAATAAAACTTCAAAACGTGTAAATCATCCATTTTCTTGTTCCTTTGTTGGTACAAGCGATTCCAAAGTCTTTTTTATACTCTCTAATTCAACATCCTGTTGTTTTTCTACTTTACCTATGTAATTCCTAAAAATATCCATAATTGTTAAAGATAAGTTTGCTGAAAGTATCCCTAAATTCAAAACTTCTTTGTATTTCTTCTCCAGCGTCAAAAAGAATATTATCAGTATAATGAATAATACTCCTAATGCGTAAAATAATGCTTCTTGTGTCATTTAATCTCCTTTCGTTACTTCTAAATTATCGGAAAAATTCTCACTTCCACTTTTTAAAAAATTTGGCTTTTTATAGTGACATTCTTTGCAGTCAAGTAAGTGCTCTATATAAATGTAGTAAGCGTCTGCCATTTTCTTTCCAAAAGATTCCTCTGTGAGAGAGACTAAATAATCATAATAAATATTATAAAGTTTCTGTCCCTCTTCACAGAGAACTAATTCTGCAATGACAGGAATATATGCCATATTACCTCAAAGAATAAAGATAGATAGTTAGTAAGGCAACTGCACCCATTTTAATAAGGGCTTGTGTAATTAGATTTTCCCTAAACTTAGGATTATCAAAGTTTTTATACAGAGAAACCAAATCTAATAAACATCCTATAGACATAGTTACAGCCACCATTACTACTACCATATTCACCTCTAAACGCTTGCTGGTTCCAGTTTCATTACATGATCAATTTTTATTTCTTCTTTTGGTAAGAAGTAAATAAGCTTCCTGAAGTAGGAATAAAGCTGTCGTGCTTCCTCTTCCCAAAGAGCAGGAGCACTATTAACCATATTTTTAAACGCAGTCTTAATACCAGTAACCTCATTGTAAGTATCTTCAGGACTTAGAATTGCACAACCAGCTACAGAAGTCTTTCCTCGATACTTTTCCTTCATCTGACCATAAATTATTGTGGTTGTTCCGTCTTTTACTAAAGTAAGATCAAATTTAACTTTCCTTATTTTGTCTGTGTGCCCCTCTTTGTATGTTCCTATAAAACTAATCCTATCCATTTAAATCTCCTTTCTTTTACTAAAAAATTATTGTTAATATTATTTTAGCACCTTTTTATTAGTTTGTCAAGTACTCTATGGTTGAAATGGGGGTGGATCCATAACTTGATGTTGGTTTACATCACCAGCACCTTTATCTCCTCTTACTTTATCCCCACCAGCAGACACATCAGTAAAGATACTGACTACCATAACTAAAGCTAGTAATAATGCAATTATTTTTTTCATATTTCCTCCTTTCTTAATAAATTAAAAACTGTATGTAAAATAAAACACCCATACAAATAAACAAAATAAAACAAAACAATAAGATACTCTTTGAAGTGACATCTAAGTATCTTTTATTCCTTATGTAAAGGAACATTATCAACATAGCCATAAAAAAGAAGCTAACAAACATTGAAAAATCAAACATTTTCATAAGCAACCCCATCATTAAGTATGTGGGCTATGACTTCTACAGTAAAAGAATTTCCTAGTGCTCTCAGTCTTTGTGTTTTGCTAACCTCTTTTACAACTCCATCATAATCTCCGTATTTTGTGTAATTATCTTCATAAGTTTGTAATCGTTCAACTTCTATTGGATGAAACTCTCGTACACACTCAATATCTCTAAGAACATTATAAGGAACGCCTTTTGCCCAATTACTTACCACTGTAGCCGATTTATCATTAATTATGTCAGAATGGTGAGCAAAATCCCAATGTGTTCTCCCATCCGCTACTTCACGATCCATATAGTCAAGTCCTTTTTTACTTAACATTAATTTTTGTAAGTTTACTACACAATTTTGATCTTGATTTCTGTTTAATCCTCTCCAATCACTTGCACATACAGTTAAACTTTTTTCTAATTCTTGTTTCAATCCTTCAAGTCTATTCACAACAAACATTCTAATAAAAAAGGGTATAGAACCGCCACCAGAATTATCATCTGAAAGAATTATGTCCCTGAGTTTAATATTTCGATCTTCTGGTTGGCTAATTTTAATAGTAGACCAGTACAATCTATTTCTTTTTTGAGCAGAGACAAGAGCAGAATCTATTGGAGTAGGTTCTAAACCGATAGCTCTGCTCATTTCATCTTTCCATTCTTTTTTCATTCTAACATTTTCTAATAAAATTATTACATTCTTATTGTACTTCTTTACAGTATTTACTATATCAACAAATGTGTAAAATAATTTTGATTGACTTCCATTTAAACCTTCACCGTTTCCTGCTCGAGATAAGTTTGTGCACGGGCTTCCAGCTATAATAAGATCAAGATCTTTAAAATCAAATTCTTCTTCCTCCCACTTTTTCCAATTTGTTATATCTCCTAAATGAATAACATCTGGATGGTTATATTTAGAAATTGCTATAGCATGCTTGTCTATTTCAGAGGCATAATATTTATTAACTTTAGCTCCTATTCTATTTAAAGCTTCGTATGCACCGCTTATCCCATCAAAACAAGACAAAACATTTATTCCATTTTTAAGCATAAAACTCCTTTCTATTTATAATATAATTATACACCATATTTATAAATTGTCAAGAAACTACTTATCAACTGGTTTTGCATGATCTTTAAACCACTCAACACCACAAAATCCCATATAAGAACCTGTATATGGATTTGCAAAATGAATAAACCCTTGAGATAAACCCATCTGTTTAAATTCTGTTTCTCCATTAACAGCCCTTATAATGACTTCCTTGTTTTCATGATCTCGTATTTTGTAAAGGCTACCTAATTTTATTTCCTTCACGGAGCTCCTTTCTACTCTTCTTCCTCAAAAACAGCTTCTATGGTTCCTTTTATTAGCCCACCCAACAAACTGATCTTCCATTTTACAGGAGTTTTTATCTCAAATAAAACGGTTTCTTCTTCCTCTTCTGGAGGGGGAGGTTCCACAGGAGGAATAATGACAACTGAAGTTGCCCATTCTTTGGTAGGGTCGTTATAAATCTTACCTTTTTCATACTCCCACCAAGCAGGTTTTCCAATATCCAATAAAGTAGCTGGCTTTTCAACTGCCCAATGACTTAATAAAATATCAAAAGTTTCTAGCAGTCTCATAGTTTCTATTCTGTTGTTAGTAATCAATGCGTTCCAGAAAGTGGGGGTTACTCTTAACAGAGGCTTCACTAAAGGATTCATTTTCTTTTTCACATATTCATCTTGGTAAACACGCAGATGATCTAAATTAAACATATTTGATTGAGGGGCTTTCCAAATATCTAAGATAAAAGGAACCCCATTATTCCAATCAGAATATTTTAATTCACCTAACAATTCTTCAAACTTAGACCCATTAGAATACTCATTAAAATCAGAATAGAGAATCGGTTGATGAATAACCCCTCTTTTCAAGGGGCTTTCATTGTTCCATTTACTCAAGAATTGTGGGTCACGATCTTTCCCAGTTAATCCAACAAAATAAACAAAATCAAAATATGATGGGATTAAATCTGGTTGGTCATTATAAATAAAACCTTTCTTCATTTACACCTCTTCTTTCTATAAACCTAAACCTAAATATCTATTTAGTAAAAAGATTACTATTACCAACGCAATAATAGCTATTACTATTTTTCCCCAAGGTGCGGGGATTACTGGCACAACATAATGCCAGAGTAAATAAAACACAATGGCTAACACAATACAGATTATTAACAGTTCTACTAACATACTAACCTCCGAAGGCTACCCTTTATTTATAGAGACGGTTGCCAAGATTTTTCTCTAAGTCAGGCGTGATGGATTTGAACCACCTTCTACTCAATCACAGTGAGTTATTTTACCGATTAAAACTACCACCTGTATTAGCTGGCACGAGTGGGTTTGAACCACTATTCAACGATTAACAGTCGTTTGTCCTACCATTAGACGACACGCCAATTTGTAATGTTCTAGCGGAAAGTAGATGATTTGAACATCTGACACTCGTTTTGGAGACGAGAATTTTACCACTAAACTAACCTTCCAAGGTTGCGGGTAGGGGAGTTGCACCCCTCAAAGATGGCTTATGAGGCCGTCCAGCTCACTGGAGCTTGAACCCGCACGAAGTCGGTTAACCTGTACACCGAAAGGTACTCTCTAGCTAAGCTTTTGCTTTTCGTGGAAACTTTTTCTTCAACCAAGTCCACAGGTCAAACATTTCCACTCCGAACATATCTAAAACGTATCTTAGCACTCGATTTATTACGATGATAAAGATCAGAATTACTAATGAGATTGCTACTACTGAAATTAGTATTCCTATTAATCTAAGTAAAAAACTAATTCCTGTTATAAACATCTCATTTCTCCACTGGTATCACAGGAAGTCCTGTTGCATTAAAGAAGGTCGTAAGATCAGTCCCTTGTTGGATAAAGTAAATTGTTCCTACACCAAACAAATCTTTTAGACGCAGTAGTTTTTCTAACTCAAACGCTTCCTTATTTTTAGAATAAACCTCATACTGTGCTGCAATTTTCTTTCCTTCACGAGTAGCAATCTCTAATTCGAGTTTAGTCTGCTCTTGTTGTACTTTGGTCTGCTCTACAAGTACTGCTACATCATTTTGTGCTTGAAGCTTATCATTTTCTGCTTTTTGTTTAATTAACTTCTGTCGTTCTAATTCTTTTTCAGTTTCAACACGAACAATAGCTTTCTCGTTCAGCACTGACATATAAGCAGGGTCTACTGAAATATTCTCTATGGTAACATTTATAATTTCAAAAGAATATTTCGCAGCATCGGCTTCTAATTGCTCTGTCATGGACATAGCTAATCCATTTCTATCATCTAACAACTGAGTCAATGAAAAGTCTCTTACTGAGTTTTTTATACCTTCTCTCGCGGTGGCTGTCACAGTCTGGACAAGATTATCATTATTAGTGAGGCTATTCCAATTTGTAAATATATTTTTTACACTTGCATCATCATTTCTACGGCGACCTTGTATAGTTATTCTGATACCAACAGCCTGATTATCAGAGGTTAATACCTCTGGGTCTTCTACACTAAAGGTAAGTGTGTCAATGTTTACTGTCTTTAAGTCTGCAAACCACGCCCAATTAGTGTAAATTCCTGGGGGTAATACCTTTATAATCTCATTACGAACAAGCATAACTCCTGCCTCATTAGTCTTTACATCCTCATTGAAGACACAACCTGTCAATACAAATGACGCTAACAACATTACTACTAAAAACTTTCTAAATCCTTTCATCTTGCTCCTTTCTACTTTTCTAATTTATCACACCAAATGCCACCATCAGAAATAAGATAGTAACATATATAACCGTATTCAAAGTCAACAACTCTTTTTACATAGTACCCCATAGACTCATTGACTCTCTCTGGTTCTTGGGTAACATTATAATTAGTAACTACCTCTGGTGGTTGGCAAGAAGCCAACAATAAAGCTAACAAAATTACTACAAACAAAAACCTTTTCATAAATCTCCTTTCTTTTATGATGAGGCTTTATCAGGTCGCTCATCCGTGTTGTGGCAACTAATCCCTAGCCATAGTAAGCATGAAACACTGTCAAAGCAATGCACTCTTCCCAACACTAACGTCCTAGTTACGAGATGCCCTCATTGAAAGCCTCTTAATAATATTATAACACATTTTTATAAGTTGTCAATAACTTTATTAACAATTTCTTGTTTTGTTTCATAAACTGGTAGCTTTAAAATTTCAATCTCTATATTTGGTAAGATTTCATAAATATATTCTTCCAAACTTTCAATATCTTTTGAGGCTCTCCCCAATAATAGAAATTCTTTTCCATTATGTTTTATTAAAAAAGCAGAAGCTAACAAATATTCCTCTCTTCCTGTTTTTATATCATAAAAACGATTACAGAGGAAGCAGTAATTATAGACTGCTTCCTCTAACACTAATAATTCTAAACAACTATTACATTGGGTACACTTTGGCATCCGAATCTTCTTTTAGATAGACTCTGAGGAAGCTGGCTAAATCCAAAGTATCTTTACCAGTAGCCACAATATACGTATCACATCCATCATTGAATAAGTCGAACCAATCATCAAATTCATCTGAATGAACAAACATATAGGCTAAATCAGCAAGCA
>Ga0105103_10001275_pt1 | contig 14057 bp, 9 predicted proteins | sample PPLLaktember2015_2_FD_79107 | JGI IMG/M metagenome (GOLD analysis project Ga0105103, IMG submission 79107) | Freshwater sediment microbial communities from Prairie Pothole Lake near Jamestown, North Dakota, USA - PPLs Lake P7 Core (6) Depth... | ecosystem: Environmental > Aquatic > Freshwater >...
CTGTTGATACTTCGGAATGAATATTTTCATTCGTAATATTTTTTAAAAGCTCCTTTAATGAATACTCTTTTTTTGTTGGGCTTAAAATTATCTTTCCGTTATCAACCATTATATTAATGCTACTCCCTTCTGACACATTTGTGTCTTTAGTAATATTTTTAGGGATTCGGATTGCAAGGCTATTGCCCCATTTTTGTACTGTTGCTTTCATAATATTTGTTTATACATTGTATAAACAAATGTAAACATTTTTATTTATATTCCAAGTATTATTTACAAAGTTTTCTCCGGTTGTTTAAGTTGGGTTTTATGAGACTTATATCGTTAATAATTGGATTTATTTCTACTGCTATATTTTTAAAATACCCCATAAGAATTCTTTACTATCAGATGAATTATCGTTTATGATGTAACTGAAGATGCAGTAATAATACTTGATGTATTTCATACAAGAAGGGACCCTCAAAATCTATAATTGATAAAAAGGAAATAACCCACAACCTATACAATGCCAACCTTCTGCACCTATTTTTATAATGCTTTTTGTGTTTAACATTCATATCAATCAGGCCAGACAGGATAAACTGGCTTGCATTTAGCAAACTACAAAGCGTATACATCTTTATAATCAAGCATTTTGGGGAAAATAAAATCCAGTATTCAATTACTCTAATGAAATTCATGAATATTTCAATTTTAATATCTAATATTATACACGCAAAAAATTACTTTTTTCATGTAAAAACCGTCATAATGTCTTAAATTAACTAAATCAATTTATTACCTAATCATTATTTTAAAAATTATGAAATTAAAATTGAACTATTTAAAATTAAGTGTAACAGCCATTTTTATGTTTGCTATAGGCATAACAATGTCTGCTCAATGTCCGTCTGGTGCTGTTTCGTACTGGAAACTGGACGAAGCTAATGAAGCTGTGGCTTCTTATTTAGATACTATTGGTAGTCATAATGCTACCGTAAATGTGGCTCCTGTAAAAGTTGCAGGTGTAATAGGAAATGCCCGCGATTTCGATGGTTCAACACAAAGAGTTAGTGTGGCATCAGATGCCGATTATAATTTTTCCAATGCAACAAGTTTTTCGTTTGAATTATGGACCAAGTACACCGATGTTGCATTTGGGTCGACTTCAAAAATCATGATCTGTCGAGGTACTTCAAATTCTGCCGGTGGTAAATGGTGGTTGTATGCCGATCGAAGCACAGCTGAGATTATTTTTTCGGTAACTGATAATAACGGCATAAATTTTTCTTTGGCTTCTGCCCCGCTTAATGATGGCAAATGGCATCATATAGTTGGTGTTAGGGATGCTGACGAAGACAACCTGAAATTATATGTCGATGGCTTATTAATTAGTACTGTTGGAGCGGTCTATACAGGGAATTTTTCATCAAGTGAACTTATAACAATAGGACATATGATGAAAGTTGGCACACCTGATAACTTTTTCAAAGGGAGCCTTGATGAGATAGTTATTTATAACAGGATAGTCTATCCCGAAGAAGTCCTTGATCATTATAATAAAGCATTAGAACAAATAAATTATTGTCAGGGCAACTCAGCTATAATTACTTCTATACCTTCACTTGTAGCTTCTATTGGCCAGCTTTATACATACAATGTCGATGCTTCCGGGACACAACCAATTATTTATAAATTGGCCACAAAACCTTCTGGAATGGCTATTGATAGTATAACGGGTGTTATTTCATGGATCCCTTCTTCAATATCTGATAACGGATCTATTAAAGTTCTGGCTTTAAACCCACTTTTTCCGCCTGCCGGTACTCAGGAATTTAAAATAAACATTGCACAAGAAGTAACATGTCCTGAAAAATTGATAGGATTATGGCGACTTGATGAAAAATCAGGTAAAATTTATTCCGATGTTTATGGTAACCATGCAGCAGCAACGGTAGCACCTGCCCCTACAACAGGTATTGTTAGTGGTGCGCAGAAATTTGACAGTACTACTATTGTAAATATACCCGATAATGATATGTTCGAGTGGTCGAAAGATACCGCTTTCTCTATCGAAGCATGGGTAAATTTCTCGTATAATAGCACAACAAACCGTGTTATTGTTGGAAGAAAAGACTCAAAAGGAAAAGCTTGCTGGTGGCTGGGTGTAAGCAACCTCGAAAAGCCTTCGTTTGTTATTATGGATACATCAGGAGTTGATACTGTATTGGTAAGCGCTACTACTATTAGTGATGGCAAATGGCACCAGGTTGTTGGTGTATGGGATGGGAGCAAAAACAAGATTTCTCTTTATGTCGATGGTCTGCTGAAAAGAGAAGGGACTAAAGTATTTAACTACGATTTTACAAGAAAAAGCGATGCTGCCCCTGTAAATATTGGCTGGTTTAATTCAGGTTCAGGATATCATTTCGTTGGCGATATTGACGAACTGGCAATCTACAATTATGCGCTTCATGCCGACACAATATTAAAATCATATAAAGCCGGAGTTCCTGATGGCCATTGTCGTCCAAAGAATTTTGCCCCTGCATTTACTTCAACGCCAATTACTTCAGCAATGGATTCGGTCGAGTATAAATATGAACTTATTGCAACCGACTTAAATAATGATGAACTTACATTTGCTATGCCAGTTGGTCCCGATTGGTTATCGATAAAAAAAGAGAGTGGCAAAACCTTTTTAACCGGAACACCCGATACTTCGGCTGTTGAAGATGTAACAATAACAGTTACTGATAGCATAGCCCCAGCTGTTTCACAAGTTTTTAAAATTACTGTTGTTCCTTTTAATGCAACACCGGTTATAACAAATCAGGATTCGCTCTCAACTGAGATGAGCACAACGCTAAAAATTTCGTTAGCTAATTTTACATTTGTCGATCCCGATTCCGATAGTGCTGATATGAAATTAATTATTTTAAATGGCACCAATTATACTGCAACCGATACTTCAATATCGCCTGCAACCGGTTTCAAAGGAAATCTTAATGTAGGGGTACAAGTAACCGATGGAATAACCAACAGCAAAATTTACTTTGCCAAAGTTAAGGTTTATGAAAGCCTTGCCCCGGTGTTTACGTCAAAACCCGACACTATTGCAATGGATTCGGTTGAATATAAATACGTTATTACTGCAACCGACCAAAACGACGATCCTATTGAATTTGCAAAAACAGTTGGTCCCGTTTGGTTATCGTTAATTGAAAGAAATGATTCAGTAATGTTAATGGGCACACCCGAAGCTTCCGGTATTTTCGATGTAACAATTACTGTTACCGATAATAAAACACCTGCTGTAGAACAAAGCTTTAAGCTTAATGTAAAACCATATAGTACAGCCCCAATTATTTCAGGACAGGGCACTATTTCTACCCCAAAGAATACCGCTGTTACTTTAACTGTTGCTAATTTTAACATTATCGATCCTGATACTGAACTTTCAAATATGACTTTAACTGTAATGGAAGGGGTTAATTATACTGTATCTGGTACAACCATTACACCAGCAACCGACTTTACAGGTAACCTTACAGTTGCGGTTCAGGTTAGCGATGGGGCAAACAGCAGTAATATTTTTAATGCTACTGTTACTATTACTGATGTATCCGGATTGGACAACAGCTTGGAACAACAAACTTTAAAAATATATCCAAATCCGGCAAATGGCCATATTGTTGTTTCATTGAGCAAAATGACTGATGCAACTATTATTCAGGTTTATAGTACTTCAGGCAAACTTATGATGCAACAATTGCTCCATAGTAACAACGAACGTGTCGATATGAGCGACTTAAGTGAAGGAACTTATATTTACAGGTTGCTATCAGGTAATAATACCTTCAGCGGTTCACTGGTAATTAAAAAATAATATACAGATAAGATTTCTGCGTATTATTTCAATACAGCATTTATATTTAAAGAGGCTTCGATTTCGGGGCCTCTTTTCTTTTATCTGTGAATCTGTGGCAATTATTTAAAGTCACATTCTTAGATGGTGGATTCTTTACTTCAGGAATATTTTATAATTTTATCCCAAATTAATCATTAGGAGGCTTTTTGAAGCCGAATTACATGATTTAGTTGGGTTAATACAATAAGTCTATTAAGAGGAGATATAGAAAAATTTAAAAATATTTTAAATTATAATACCATGAATTTAAAAAAAATAGCATACTTTACTTTAAGTATTAGTTTAAGTTATTCGATGAATATTTTTTCGCAGATAAATTCAGGTTTTTATAAAAGTATTAATTTAAAACAAACCAACTTAGGCATTAATAATCAGTTATATAAAAATATTCAAGAAGCCGATTGTCCCGATAGTTTAATAGGTTCATGGAGTTTAAATGAAAAATCAGGTTCGGTTTTTGCCGATGTGAATGGCAATGATGCTGTGGATTCAACTCCACCTATACCTACCGATGGGATATTAAATGGGGCACAAACGTTTTCTGCGTCAACATATGTTGATATTCCTGATAATGGTGATTATGAATTTTTACAAAGCGATTGTTTTTCTATAGTTGCATGGGTAAGGTTTAATAACGACAATAACGACAGCAGAACTATTGTCGGAAGGGAAATTACAGACGGTACTGCTGGTTGGTGGCTTGGCGTAAGCAACCTCGAAAAGCCTACATTCGTTTTAATGGACCAATCTGGCGAAGACACAATATTGATTGGCGATAAAGCAATAGATGATAATATCTGGCATCAAATAGTAGGTGTTTGGGATGGAAATAATAATAAGGCATTGCTTTATGTCGATGGTATTATGAAAAGGGAAGGGGTAAAGGAATTTTATTACGATTTTAACAGGTTTTCAAAATTAATGCCTGTAAATATTGGTTATTTTAATGCCGGGACAAAACATCATTTTGTAGGTGATATCGATGAAGTGGCTATATTTAAGAAAGCCCTTAACAGTACTGAAATAACTGAATTTTATAATAGCCGCAAACCCAGGGGAGTTTGCGAATATCAGCCTGCTTTCACTTCAGTTCCTGTAACATCATCTATGGATTCGGTTGAATATATGTATGAGCTTATTACAACCGACTTAAATAACGATGAGCTTACATTTGCCATTCCTGTAAGTCCCGATTGGCTATCTATAAAAGAAGTTGGTGGCAAAACCTATTTAACTGGTATACCCGATACATCAGGCGTTGAAGATGTAACTATAACTGTTACCGATAGTATTACTTCACCGGTTTTACAAAACTTCCAGATAACTGTGGTCCCATACAATAAAACGCCTGAAATAACCAACCAGGATTCACTAAAAACCAAAGTTAATACTGCATTGACTTTATCATTGGGCAATTTTACGATTTTCGATCCCGATTCTGGCCCGGGTTCTTTTATTATAAGTGTATTAGAAGGAACAAATTATATTGTTGATGGGACTAAAATTACCCCGGCGAGTGGTTACATCGGATTTCTTAATGTTGGGGTCCAGGTAACCGACGGAATCACCAACAGCGAAATTTATTATGCCAAAGTAAAAGTTTATGAAAGTTTTGCCCCGGTATTTACTTCTGTACCCGATACTATTGCCATGGATTCGGTTGAATACAAATATGTAATTACGGCAACCGACCAAAATGGCGATACACTTGATTTTGATATGCCAATTGGCCCCGACTGGTTATCGTTAATTGAAAGAAATGATTCTGTAATGTTAATTGGTATACCCGATACTTCAGGTATTTTTGATGTAACAATTGTTGTTACTGATTATATAACCACTGCAGTTTCGCAAAACTTTAAAATTAAAGTTAATCCATATGGATTAACTCCAATTATTACTGGTCAATCAACACTTTCAACATTAATGAATACTCCAATTACTTTAACAGTAGCAAATTTCACTATAATTGATCCTGATACCGATCCTTCTTCTATGTAATTGACCGTACTTCAGGGATCGAATTATACAGTATCAGGTACAACTATAACACCTGCAACCGACTTTACCGGCAGTTTAACAGTTGCTGTTCAGGTTAGCGATGGGGCAAACAACAGCAATATTTTTAATGCTACTGTTACTGTTACTGATGTATCCGGGTTGGACAACAGTTTGGTACAACAAACCTTAAAAATATATCCAAACCCGGCAAACGGCCATATTGTTGTTTCATTGAGCAAAATGACTGATGCAACTATTATACAGGTTTATAGTACTTCAGGCAAACTTATGATGCAACAATTGATCCGTAGCAACAACGAACGTGTCGATATTAAAGGCTTAAGTGAAGGGACTTATATTTACAGGTTGCTATCAGGCAATAATACCTTCAGCGGTTCACTGGTAATTAAATAATAAAAGAAAGTATAATATAGCAACGGCCACAAATTCAATTGCTTAAATAAAAGACATTAATTCTTAATTGGTCATTGGAAATTCGCTTTTCGCTAGAATGAAAACGCCATTCGCTTTTCGCCTTAAGCTGTTCGTTGTTTGCGCGTGTATTGAAATTTTTCTTTGGAAATTGGTCATTGACTATTCAACATTGGACACTTTTCTTTGGAAATTCCTTACTCCATACTCCCTCTCGCACTCACACTGTCTTTCTCTATTCGTTATTGGCCATTTGAAATTCGACATTGGACATTCATCATTGGCTATTGTACATTTCTTCCTCCTCACTCACACTTACACTGTTTTTCGTTATTGGCCATTGGTCATTGGTTATTTGTCATTGAACATTCTTCCTCCTCACTCACTCTCACACTCACGCTGTTTTTCGTTATTCGCCATTCATCATTGGCTATTGTACATTTCTCCCTCCTCACTCACACTCACTCTCAAACTGCTTTTCGCTGTTGGTTATTTTTTATTAAAAAGCTTCTCTGCCGGACAACCTAGCTCCTTTTGCTTACAAAAGTTACATGTTAATTTACCTCTAATAAATCCATTACCAAAAGTTGTGAGGAATATTATCATAAACACAGCAAAAAGTATAAACCAATTAAACTTTAAAATCAAAATAATAATCCCTACAATTATCGGAATAAATGACAATAACAAATCAGGAATTAAATCTTTGAGTTTCATTTCGATTGCACAAAATTTGGCAGGTTCTCCTTTCTTAAAAAAAAGTGAACTAATCCTTCCTCTGCCAAAACCACATAGCTTGCCCCAATAATAACAATTAACACAATGATATCGGATTAAATGATATTCATATGCCAAAATAAAAACCAGGTAAAGAATTGAATAGGCCCAACCAAGTTCAAGTATTATTGTAAGTCCTAAAATATAAATCAATAGTGAACAAAGGTTTGAAAAAGAAACAATCCAAAATGGAAAGCTTTCGTATGTTTTTCCTGTTTTCATATTTACGGAATTAGTTTATATAGTAGGTGTCAATCAGTATTATTGGCGAACTATTGTTTATCGATAGTAAAGCAATTTATTTTATCTGACTCACCCCTAATGTTTAAAAGACATAACTAACCGTAAAGCTTTGAGGATGTCTTAAAAGCTCTGTGTACCTCTGTGTTTCTCCGTGTAACTATTTATTACTCAGAGTACCACAGAGTAAAAATGTTATAAAATCTTGACTTTTAAGACAACCTCATTAAGGGGTGAGTTAAAAACATTCAATTCATAAATTATAGATAGATTTGCCATACACTTTCCAACATTTCCGCTTGATCCTATAATACCCGAAACAGATAACATTCTGGAATAATTAAAAATATATAGCTTATTTAAATATGTACTTAAAGTTTAAAAAAAGAAATAATTTTTTTCAATTGTTAAGCTTGTGCTTGTAATTTTTCGGCAGTCGAAGCTAATTCTTCACTCGATGAGGCATTTTGCTGAATAATATTATTTAATCATATATTTCATCAAGAATTTTAATTCTTTGATGATAATAATAATATCGTGAAAGGCCTTTTTCAAATAGTTCCTTTGATAGCGTATTTTTTATTTCGTTATTGATAATTTGCATATTTGCCGGATCGATACAATTAATCCTGTTTGCAATATAGTAGAACTTTGCTGCATCTATGGGCATATTCAAATGTGCATAGCTTCCTATATGTACTAAATATTTCAGACCGTTTAAACCATTATTCCGAAACTTTAATTCAACTTGTTTTATAAAATACAGCGAGTTATCGTAATCATTGTTTATATAGTATTCTGAGGCTTTAAGCAATAATAACTGATGTTCGGTAACCCTTCTGGTTATTTTTTCATTTTTGGTATTAATCATCATAGTATCAATCGAAATACTACTATTTATTCCCAGTTTTCCGCATACTTCATTTAGTTTAATTAAGGTTGCTACATCCTGTGCATAACTGGTATTGATCAGGAAAAAGAAAAAAACTTGAAATATCTTTTTTATCATAACAGGTTATTAAAATTGAATTGAAAAAAAGTTGTCAGTAATTATAAAAGTTATCAGCACTAATCCCCACATCAAACCTGCCTTCCGAAATAGTAATAGGTTGATCTTTCAGAATAGCCTTTAGTTCAAAAAGGCCTGAAAGGATTACTTCTTCAGGTACTTCATCGACCTGAAGATATTGGGCCCTTTTAATATTTAATTCCCCACTCAGTATATTTGCATCGTACTTAACTGTATCTATGGAAATTGTAACATGGCAAAGCGGATTTGTAAGGTCAATAGTGGTATCATTAAGGGCTACCAGATCTGAATATTGTGTGGCAGACATACCAGCAAGGGTGAAGGTTAAAGTCATTTCATGTAAACCGGAGGAATAATAATATCCATCTCCTTTTTGGCCATTGAGGAGTAATGATATCGAATTATCTTCCGAAATAACTTTTACAGGTACAAGGTAATCGTTTGATTTGAATACTTCCCGGTCGTAATATGCCCCAAAAGTATTGTATCCCCATTCCGAATAACTAGGTAATTCGGGAAAATCAGGATCGCTGATGAATACTGATTTTTTTAATTCATATTCTTTTTTGCAGCCTGCAAGTGCTAATATTAAAGCAAATACTATTATGATATGTGTTTTCATGCTTTTTTATTTAACAGGTATTTTTATATTGACCTGAAAACCGCCTCCGAAAAATGCGTCAACGAGTCCGGTTGAATGGGATGATAATATAAAATAAGGCATACAGGCTTCTATATTGACAGATGGCCTTGAATCTCCGCCAATTTCTAGTCCAAATCCACCATATATTGATGTATGGATATTTTTTGGTTTGTCAATTTTAGAAGCAACAGCATCATTGTATTTGTTCATTGAATCGTCATAGAAATCGACTTCGGTTTTTGATTGGACCAAAAAATTCACTTCGGTCCCGATTTTTGCGAACAGGCGGATAAAACGTGGTTTTTTGGAAATTAAAAACCTTGCTTCAAAAGGCGCTCCCAAATAGCCCGATGTTTGGTCAATTTCATTGATTCTTAGATAACCCGTGTTAAGGTCATCATCATTAATTCGCCAATAGTAGTATTCAGTGCCACTTCTGTAGTAACCATTTTTACCAACAGAACTGATTAATCGTGAAAACCTGATCCCTCCTGAAATTGCAAACCTATCGTTTAAAGTAAAGAGCTCATATTTCAATCCTATAAAACTTCTATGGCTAAAGCAGGTAAGGGAATTGGCTGAATAATCGTAGTAGTATTGGGGAATATCCCTTCTGATATAGTCAATGTTTGACATTTCACCCTGAAGAAAGGTCATACCTGCTTCAACACCAACATATTTTAACCTTGTTTCCTGCGACCAGCTAAACACAGCAATGAAAAACATTAAAAAAAGAAAGGCAATTTTCCTGTGCATAAATGAAGTATTAATAGTAACCGACAATGTTAATGTATAAAGTTCTTTTCAGCAACTTTTTATACTTGCAAATAAGGTTATGCAAATTACTTTTTTGTATTCAGTTTCATATTTTTTCAATCATCGTATATACCTTACCTTTCCAATAAATGTTTTGTTCAGGTTCATCTGTATTATTAAAATCAAAATTAAATTCGGTCTTTAGGATTCCTTGTGCCAGTGATCTCTTATCAATCTTGATATGTCCGCTTTTATAAAAATATGTTTTTAGCCCTGGAGACGAAATACTAAGTAATTCTATTTTTGGACTACACCAATCACTGGTTATCTCCAAAATCAGGCTGCAATGTGTTCCGGCATTTGTATGGGTTGAACATCTTATCTGGTCATTATTTATTTGTTTTGCTGAAATAAAGTCAGAGCCTGCCCATTCATAACACCATGCTTCGCATGACATTGTATGATATTGATGCGATGTATCGACCAATTGATAAAACTTTGCTAATGAATCGGCATAAATTTTACCTTCCATGTTTTTCATTAATTCTGCCCCTTCCGGACAGAACGCATCGCAGCTTAATTGTCCGTAGCTATTTCGATAAACTCCTTCTGGGTAATTCCACTTTGTCCTGAAGTTAAAATCACCCACTAAATTGTCAACCCATTGAATTTTTACTTTTGCATCCGTATTATGGAACGCTTTATTATTCAAACATCCAGAGAAAAGAAATCCGACCAACAGGATTAATGTTTGTTTTATGAGTTTATTTATTGCTTTAGATGAATCAGGTATTATATTCATAATCCAATAATTATAAACATACTAAGGTAATATTTATAAATAGCAATATATCTGTAAATGGTCCTTTATCTTACAATCATTGTTTCAATCAGCTATATGCTTCATATTTGATATGGCTGCTTATGTTGTAAAATTATATATAAGTTGAAGGTTCTATGAACCGGTTTACACTCTTTATGTACTGAACTATATTGTAATTTGAAAGGCAATAATATACATGAATTACATAAAGGGTTTTATGATACTGGTTTTAAGCATCTGTTTTATTGAAATAAAACTTTAAGTCAAGCTGTTGTTATGATTATATAAAGAAAACGTTAGAATTGATTTTAAAGAAAATTTAAAATTTATCTCTATCCCTATAAGCAAAACATTATAAAAATTTATAGTTTCGGAGAATCTTAGCGCGTGCATTTAAATATTCTATATGTCTTTAAGGTTTGGTAATTTTATTATTAATCTTATATATCAATGAAAAAAATAATTTTAAGCTTGTCTTTTGCACTAATTGCAAAAATTTCTTTTTCGCAGGTTATTCCTGCTGCTTCTCTCGGTCCCGACCTTATGGGAGAGATAAAAGTTTGCCAGTGGGAATCTCATCCTTATGAGGATTCTGTCCCAGAATATGATTTAGTAAACAAAGGTTTTCCAATTACTACGGATTCAGAGGGCAATTCCAATCATTATGAATGGCAAAATTCCATTGGCTGTAAAGTGTCGGTTAATCTTAAAGCTAATCATGCTTATCAGTTTGTCTTAAAAATGAAGGCCGATACATTTCCACGTGGTCAAAATATTATAATTATTCTTAAAGACCAAAAACAAGACAATAGATACCGGTCGCAAATTGCCTGGAATGTTTCGAAAGCCGATACATGGGAAAAAGTTTACTTTACTATTTTTCCTACTATTGACGGTCCTTGGGAGGTTCAACATGTTTTTGTTGAACCGCTTTTAATGTATAAATCTACTCCTTCAACAATCTATATTTCTCCAGATATCGATGTGTACGAGCTTCCGGCAGGAACCGAGGCAGCAAATATCGATAATATTGATTTAAATACCGATAAAGATGCGTTTGAAAACAGCAACATACGTATCGACGTATTAGGAAATGTTTATACACATCAGGCTGATAACAGCTGGAAACATGTTTTCCCTAAACTAATATATAAAGGATACAATGGTGGTGTTACTACTGATACTATATATGCTAAATACGCACGGTATAAAGATTATGGGTTTAACGGTGTTATGGATGTATGGACGGGCCAAGAGGCTCAGGCTGTAATTGACGTAGGCATGGAGCATATTTCCATAAATGCAAATTTCAACAATACCGAAGATATGGAGTATTATGTAAACTCTGTAAACGAATGGGCAGATAAAAATAATAAGCATGACAATATTCTTTGGTATAATTACGATAATGAAAACGATCAGATACCTCGCTACGAATTTAATGAAGCTTTAATGAGTTATATTAATACTCATTTTGTTGATCCAGTAACAAACAAGAGGCGGCAACCTGTATATTTTTTGAACGGGAATTTTGGGTTAGCACGTTGCTATCATCGCAATGACAGCACTTCGGTAATGGATATAACTGGCTCTTACGTTGGCAATTTGGATGCAATAGCCGCTGCATCTATTCTTCCGGCCCAACCCACCTTATTGACCGAATTTTTGACAGAAAACCAACGTGCCCCGGTAGTAGTAATTCAACTGCAATCATTTCTTAATAATTATTTTATTCCTTCTCTTTTCCACGGAATTATTATGGGAGGTAAAGCATTAAGTGTTTGGCGCGATGGGGACGACTGGCAAAACTTGCACAAAAAATCATATAATTTTGCTAATTATTCATGGGCTGCCCCCTTTAGAGACGATGTTGCCCCTAAGCTCGATTCAATGCTTCCTTTAATTAAACAACCTCATATAACCACCTGGAAAGCATATACAAATCAATTTCCAAATGTTCGTATTGGCACCAGGGACTATGATAATTCGGGTTATCTGATTTTAACCAATTATGGCGATACAGATCTTCAGGTAACTGTTAATTTGGTGGATAAAAACGCAACTGAAGCCGTCGACATGTTTACTGGAGAACTTATTGCAAATATCTCTAACAACTCATTTCAGTTTACATTAGGTCATCATAATCAGGGTTATCGGGTTATTAAACTGAAGGATACCAGTTCAAATGATACTACTGATGATACCGATATTGAACCTGTACCTGTTATTACACCTAAAATATTGCCAAATCCTGCAACGGATAGGATTACTATTGAGCCTGGTTCTCCCGACTTGCAAATTGATATTTTTAATATAAGGGGCCGACGAGTTCTTCATGGGAAGCGGGGTTCAAATACATTTAATATAATAAATCTGCCAAAGGGGATATATTATGTTCATTGCAGGTATGCTGAAAAAACTGAAATACTTAAGTTGATTAAGCAATAGAAGAATTCTGGCATTTGATACATTATACATCCCTGTTGTATTAGGATAATTTTCCAATAAATAATGAGATTCTTTCATCAAACTTTGGTCACTTTATTAGTTCCTCAATAATATGACAAATAAACTCTTGAACATATGCATTAATTACTTGACGTTGCCTTATTGTTTATGAATTACAAATACTAACTACAACATAGCTTGGGAATAATTGTTTTTCATGCTATTCATAAATTTTCGAGATAATATCATGGAAATTATCAGGTTTGCTTTTAAGGGATATTTCATAGAAAAAAATATAGCTTGGTAATCCTGGACTGTTTTTAAAGAAATGTTTCTCGATTGTATGATTTCTTTTTCACCCAATACCTTTGGCCTCAAAGAAAAGGAATATGCCAGAGAAGAAAATTTTCTAAGTCAAAACCTCTAGGTTTTACAATTGCTTCAATAAAAGATACCCCTTTCATTTGATCTTACTGGTCTTCGATATAATATAAACCCGAAGTACCAACTCAGTTGTATACAAAAAGTTTTTTCAATGCTACTACTCTTATAAAGAATTAAAATATATTACATAAATAATAATCATTATTAATATCAGGTTTTTGTGATTTTCTAAACTCTATAAATCAGGGCTATAATTCATCTATTATTTAGTTAGCGTTGGATCGCCAGTTTGATTCAATTTACTACATTATCTATTGCATAATTTGGATTTATATTGTATATTATACATGAAAAGCTCCCCTATTACCAATTATTATTTAGCAATTTTTCATTGATTAATTAGGCTTACTAAACATGACCATGATATGATAAAACATAACCTCACACAAATACTTGTCCTAATCTTTATTCCCATGTTAGCAAATGCTTGAGTATTTCGGACTATACTGTACAACTGATTCCGGAGCAAAGTGTACAATGGATTCCGGAGCAAAGTGTACAACTTTTTAAAGGTTTTTTTCTCTTTAAAGAGTTTTTTGGCCAGGCGCCC
>Ga0105103_10001276_pt1 | contig 14035 bp, 10 predicted proteins | sample PPLLaktember2015_2_FD_79107 | JGI IMG/M metagenome (GOLD analysis project Ga0105103, IMG submission 79107) | Freshwater sediment microbial communities from Prairie Pothole Lake near Jamestown, North Dakota, USA - PPLs Lake P7 Core (6) Depth... | ecosystem: Environmental > Aquatic > Freshwater >...
GGTGCAGGCCGACTGGCTGCGCGGCACCGACAAGGGGAGCGGCGAGCCGCTGTCCCGCATCACGCCGCTGCGCTTCGGCGGCGGTATCGTCTACGCCGCGGAGCGCTGGGACGCCCGCCTCGACGTACTGCGCGTGCAGGCGCAGGACCGCCTCGCCCCGGAAGAACTGCCGACCGACGGCTACACGATGCTGAACGCGAGCCTCACGTGGCGCATCGGCGACGCGGCACAGGGGCTCACCGCGTTCGTGCAGGGTGTGAACCTGCTCGACGAGGACGCGCGCATCCACAGCTCGGTGCTGAAGGACATCGCGCCGCTCGGCAGGCGTGGCGTCGTCGTGGGCGTGCGCGGGGCATTCTGACGCGCCGCGCGGCAGCATGGTTTTCGCCCGAGGGACGCTGGGCGTAAGCTCCGCGTGTTCGGCACCACAAGGAGCGCTGCCATGCCTGTGCACAAGACCGACCTGCTGCTGCTTCCGGGGCTCACCAACGATGCCCGCGTGTGGCAGGGTGTCGCCGACTGCCTCGCCGACGTCGCGACGGTACACGTTACCGATCTGACGGCGCGCGAGACGATGCCGGAACTTGCGCTCGACGTGCTCGCCAGGGCGCCGGCGCGCTTTGCGTTGGCGGGGCTGTCGATGGGCGGCTACTGCGCGCTGGAGATCGTCGCCCGCGCGCCGGAGCGCGTGATGGCACTCGGGCTCGTCGACACCAGTGCGCGACCGGACACACCCGAGGGCCGCGCGGGTCGCGAAAGGCAGGTCGCCCGCGCGCCGGCGGAGCTCGCGACGATCGTCGAGGAGCTGCTGCCGAAGTGGGTGCATCCGAGCCGGCTCGACGACCACGCCGTCGCGGACATCGTGCGCGCCATGGCGCGCGACAGCGGTGCCGACGTGTTCGCGAGGCAACAGCGCGCGATCATGAGCCGGGCCGACAGTCGGCCGCGCCTCTCCGCAATCCGTTGCCCGACGGTCGTCGTCTGCGGACGCGAAGATGCGCTGCTGCCGCTCGAAGTTCACGAGGAAATGGCACGCGGCATCCCGGGCGCGAAGCTGCGCGTGATCGAGGCCTGCGGGCATCTTGCGCCGCTGGAGCGGCCGGCCGACGTCGCGGCGGCGCTGCGGGAGCTGCTCGATAAGTAGGATAAGTAGGGTCAGACTCGACTTTCCTGAAAAAGTCGACTCTGACCCTACTTATCTGACCCTACTCATCCGGGCACGGCGACTTGCTGCGGGGGGCGTCCGCAGGGCGCACCGCTATAATCCAAAACTTTGCCGATCACGCGCGGCGCCACGCGGCGGCGCGAGAACAAGAACGTCATGGAACTCGCGAAGAGCTTCGAGCCGCACGACATCGAGCGCACGTGGTATCCGTTGTGGGAGTCGCGTGGCTGGTTCCGGCCTTCGATCAACCCGGGGACGGCGCCGTTCTGCATCCAGCTCCCGCCGCCGAACGTCACCGGCACGCTGCACATGGGCCATGCGTTCCAGCAGACGCTGATGGACGTGATGATCCGCTGGCACCGGATGCGCGGCGACAACACGCTCTGGCAGCTCGGCACCGACCACGCCGGCATCGCCACGCAGATCGTCGTCGAGCAGCAGTTGAAGGTCGAAGGCAAGACGAGGCACGACCTGGGGCGCGAGGCGTTCACGAAGCGCGTCTGGGCGTGGAAGGAGGAGTCCGGCGGCGCGATCACCAAGCAGATGCGCAGGCTCGGCACCAGCGGCGACTGGACGCGCGAGCGCTTCACGATGGACGAGGGCCTCTCGGCGGCGGTGCTCGAGACCTTCGTGCGCCTCCACGAAGACGGGCTCATCTACCGACGCAAGCGGTTGGTCAACTGGGACCCGAAGCTCGGCACCGCGGTGTCCGACCTCGAGGTCGACAGCGAGGAGGAGCAGGGGAAGCTCTGGGAGCTTCGCTATCCGCTCGCGGACGGGTCGGGATCGCTGGTCGTCGCGACCACCCGTCCCGAGACGATGCTGGGCGACACCGCGGTCGCGGTGAATCCCGCGGACGAGCGCTACACGCACCTGATCGGGAAGACGGTCCGGCTGCCGCTCGCCGAGCGCGAGATCCCGATCATCGCCGACGACTACGTCGATCGCGAGTTCGGCACCGGCTGCGTGAAGATCACGCCGGCGCACGACTTCAACGACTGGGCGATCGGCGAGCGCCACGGCTTGCCCGCGATCGCAATCCTCGACCTCGAGGCGAAGATCAACGACAACGCCCCGGCGAAGTACCGCGGCCTCGACCGCTACGTGGCGCGCAAGGTGGTGCTCGCCGACCTCGCCGCGGCGGGTCTCCTCGTCTCCGAGAAGCCGCACAGGATGATCGTGCCGCGGTGCGGGCGCACCGGCGAGGTGGTCGAGCCGACGCTGACCGACCAGTGGTACATGGCGATGACCAAGCCGGCGCCCGCGAGCCACGCGATGTGGCCGGGACGGACGATCCAGGACCTGTGCCTCGCCGCGGTCAGCGAGCAGGGACTCGTGCACCCGAAGACCGGCGAGGTCGGGCGCGTGCGCTTCGTTCCGGGCGAGTGGATCTCGACCTACCTGCACTGGATCAACAACATCCAGGACTGGTGCATCTCGCGGCAGTTGTGGTGGGGCCACCAGATCCCGGCGTGGTACGACGAGACCGGCAACGTCTACGTCGCCCGCACGGAGGCCGCCGCGCGCGCGCTTGCCGTGGCGAAGCTCGGCCGCGAGCCCGCGAGCTTCCGCCGCGACGAGGATGTGCTCGACACCTGGTTCTCCTCGGCATTGTGGTGCCACTCGACGCTCGGCTGGCCCGCCGACACGCCCGAGCTCCGCACGTTCCTGCCGTCGTCGGTACTGGTCACCGGCTTCGACATCATCTTCTTCTGGGTCGCGCGGATGATCATGACCACGACGTACTTCACCGGTCACGTGCCGTTCCGCGACGTCTACATCAACGCGATCGTGCGCGACGAGGAAGGTCAGAAGATGTCGAAGTCGAAGGGGAACGTGCTCGACCCCCTCGACCTGATCGACGGCATCGATCTCGAGGGCCTGGTCGCGAAGCGCACGTCGAACATGATGGACCCGCGGCAGGCGGAGTCGATCGGCAAGCGCACGCGCAGGCAGTTCCCGGACGGCATCCCGGCGTTCGGTGCCGACGCGCTGCGCTTCACCTTCGCGAGCCTCGCCACCTACGGCCGCACGCTCAACTTCGACCTCGCCCGCTGCGAGGGCTACCGCAACTTCTGCAACAAGCTGTGGAACGCGAGCCGCTTCGTGCTGATGAACGTCGACGGCAAGGACGTCGGGCTGGACGGGCCGAGGCCGCCGCTCTCGTTCGTCGACCGCTGGATCGTCTCGAGACTGCAGGCCGTCGAGGCCGAGATCGACCGCCAGCTCGGCGACTATCGCTTCGACCTCGCCGCCAAGGCACTCTACGAGTTCGTCTGGGACGAGTACTGCGACTGGTACGTCGAGATGGCGAAGGTAGAGCTCGCCGACGCCGATCCCGAGGTGCAGCGCGGCACGCGGCGCACGCTGGTGCGGGTGCTCGAAGCGGTGCTCCGGCTCGCGCACCCGATCATGCCGTTCATCACCGAGGAGCTCTGGCAGCGGGTCGCGCCGCTCGCCGGCAAGTCGGGGGAGACGGTCTCGCTGCAGCCGTACCCGAAGGCGCAGCAGGCGAACGTCGATGCCGCGGCGGAGGCCGAGGTCGCGGCACTGAAGGCGGTCGTCAATGCCTGCCGCGCGCTGCGCGGCGAGATGAACCTCTCGCCGGCGCAGAAGGTGCCCTTGCTCGCGGCCTCGTCGCACGAGGACGAGCGCGCCCGCCTCGTGGCGTTCGCCCGCTACGCCGCGCCGCTCGCACGGCTCTCAGAGGTCAAGGTCGGCGCGGAGTTGCCCGCCACCGACGCGCCCGTGCAGGTCGTCGGCGAGACGCGCCTCATGCTGCACATCGAGATCGACAAGGCGGCCGAGCGCGAGCGCCTCGGCAAGGAGATCGCCCGGCTCGAGGGCGAGATCGCCAAGGCGAACGTGAAGCTCGGCAACGAGAGCTTCGTCGCTCGGGCGCCGGCGGCGGTGGTCGAACAGGAGCGCGCGCGGCTCGCGGGATTCGCGGCGACACTGGCGAAGCTCAAGCCGCAGCACGAGCGTTTGGGTTGACGTTGGCGGGACGGGCCGGCTGCGTCGTCTTCGTCGAGGACGCGGTTCCGCGCGCGGCGCTCGGCGCCGGCCATCCCCGATCTCTCGCGGTCCTGCGCGAGCTGGCCGCGACCGCCGACGAGGTCGTCGTTGTGCCGACGCAGCCCGCGTCGCCGGTCGACGTCGCGCCCGATCCGCTTCCTGCGAACGTGGTCGTCGCCGACGGGGCGCCGCTCGACGCGCTTGCGGCGCTGCTCGCGGCGACGCCCCGGCGCGTGCGGCTCCTCTGGGTTGCCCGGCCGCACAACATGGCGTGGGTCGCGTCGCTGCGCGCGCGCTTGCCCGCGCTCTTTGCCGGTACGCGGATCGTCTACGACTCGGAAGCGCTGTTTGCGCGCCGCGAGATCGTGCGGCAGGCGCTGTTCGGGACGCCGGTCCCCCAGGCCCGGGCCGAGCGAATGGTCCGCCAGGAGCTCTATCCCGCGGAGATTGCCGACGGGGCCGCAGCCGTGTCCGAAGAGGAGCGCGAGATCCTGCGCGTCCGTCTGTCCTGTCCTGTCGAGCTGGTGGGGTATCCCGCGGCGTGGAACGCTTCGCCGCGGCCGTTCGCCGAGCGGTCGGGCGCACTGTTCGTGGGCAGAGCGTTGGCGCCAGACTCGCCCAACGGCGAGAGCCTGCGCTTCCTGCTCGGCGACGTCTGGCCGAGGCTCGGCCCCGGTGCGCCGCCACTGTCCGTTGCAGGAATGGGCTGCGAGCCCGACGGCTGGCTTGCGCCATTCGCAGGTGACGGCGTGCGCCTCGTCGGGCCGGTGGCCGACCTCGCGCCGCTCTATGACGCGGCCCGCATCTTCGTAGCACCAACGCGCTTCGCCGCTGGCATACCCATCAAGGTGCTCGACGCCGCGCGCCACGGCGTGCCGGTGGTGGCCACGACGCTCCTTGCGAGGCAGCTCGGCTGGAAGGACGGGGAAGCCTTGCGCGTCGCCGACGTTCCCGACGCCTTCGCGAGCGCGGTCGCGAGGATCCATGGCGACGAGGCGATGTGGCGCGCGCTGCGCGACGGCGCAAGAGCGGCGCTCTCGCGGGATTTCGATCCGGACGAGTTCGGGCGGCGCGTCCGGCGGCTGGCGGCGGGATAGCGGGTTCAGCGCGGTCGCAGGAACGCCCAGGCGATCCCGGCGATGACCTGGACGACGCTGCACAGCACGGCACCCGTGTAGAAGACCGCCGCGGCGAGGCGCGCCTCCGACAGCGACTCGATCGCCACGGCAAGCGCGGCGGTCACGAGCAGTGCGACGCACCAGCGCAGCATGTAGAGCGGCAGGTGGACGCGCTGCCGCACGTTGTGGCGCCACGCGGCAGCCCGCCGCAGCAGGTCGCCCGTGTTGACGTCGAGGAACAGCCACCCCCAGAACCAATAGCGGTACAGGAGGTGCCAAAGCGGCTCGCGAACGTGGCTTGCGGCGGGCATGGGGCTCACGGCGCGGTCTGGTCGGTCGTTCCCGGCTTGCCTACGCGTCGGTCTTGCGCCGGCATGCAAGTGGCGTGCCGCCCATGGCCCGCAGTCACGGTGGCGTACCATCGGGCGATGGCCCTGCCGGACCCGCGCCACCTGTTCCGCGCGTTGCGGCATCGCAACTTCCGGCGCCTCTTCGCCGGCCAGAGCGTCTCGATGGTCGGCACGTGGCTCCAGCAGGTGGCGATGGGCTGGCTCGTCTACCGGCTCACCGGCTCGGCGTTCCTGCTCGGGGTCATCGCGTTCTGCGCCAACGTCGGCATCCTGCTCTTCGGCACGTTCGCGGGTGTCGTCGCCGACCGCGTGAACCGCAAGCGTGGCCTGTTCGTCACCCAGGGGCTCCTCGCACTGCAGGCGGTGACGCTGGCGGTGCTGGCGGGCACGGGCACCATCGAGCCCTGGCACCTCGTCGCGCTCGCGTTGTGGCAGGGCATCGCCAACGCCTTCGACATCCCGCTGCGGCAGTCGCTGTTCGTGCACATGGTCGACGATCGCGCTGACCTCCCCAACGCGATTGCGCTCAACTCGTTCGCCGTCAACGGCGCCCGCGTCGCCGGTCCGGCGCTCGCGGGCCTGCTGATCGCGGCGACGAGCGAGGCGGTGTGCTTCGCGATCAACGCGATCTCGTTCGTCGCGGTGTTCGTGTCGTTCGCGACGATCACGTTCCCGCGCGAGCGCGAACGTGCCGTAGGCGACGGCTTCGCGAAAAGTTGGATGGAGGGCTTCCGCTACGTGACCGGCTTTGCGCCGGCGCGTGCACTGATGGGGATGGTGGCGATCCTCGCGTGGACGATCATCCCCTACGTGTCGCTGATGCCGGTCTACGCGAAGGACATCTACGGCGGTGGTCCCGGCACGCTGGGCCTGCTGCTCAGCACCGCGGGCGCCGGTGCGCTCGTCGCCACGCTGTATCTCGCGTCGCGACGCACGGTCGTGGGACTGGGCGACGTGATCGTCGGAGCCGCCGTGGTGTCGGGGTTGGCGCTCGCCGGCTTCGCGTATCTCACCTGGCTGCCGGCGGCGCTGCCGATGGCGTTCCTGTTCGGCGGTGGGGTGATCCTCGCCGCGGCGTCATCGAACACGATCCTGCAGACGATCGTCGACGACCGCCTGCGCGGCCGCGTCGCCGGCTTCTACATGCTGGCGTTCCTGGGCACCGCGCCGCTCGGCAACCTCGCCGCCGGCGCGATCGCAGCGCGCATCGGCGTACCGGCGACCTTCCTGCTCAACGGGCTCGTCGCCGCCGCGGCCGCGCTCGTGTTCATGCGCAAGCTGCCGTCACTGCGCAAGGCGATGCGGCCGGTCTACGAGAAGCTGGGGCTGCTGCCGGCCACCGTCGAGTAGCGCCGGGGCGCTAGTTCCAGATGTACGCGATACCGACGCCGCCGATCCACTGATTCGCGTCGCCGCGGTCCCTGACGATCGGCGAATCGCCCGCGTCACCGCTCACGCGCGAGTACATGCCGCCGACCGCGCCGATCCAGTTCGGGTGGAAGCGCCACATGAGCGCGGGCCAGACGTAGATGTTGGAGAGGCCCCCCCCCGGCTCGAAGACCGGCAACCCGCTCGCCGCGGCGTTGCCCGGCGACACCCCGAAGTAGGTCTGGTTGAAGCTCGACCCGCCGCCGCCGATGCCACCACCGAGACCCACGAAGACGACCTCGGAGAGCGGGAAGAAGAACTGGCTCGAGGCCCAGTAGTAGCCGCCGTCGTACTCGTTGTTCAGGTTCCATTGCGCACCGACGCTCACCCGCGCCATCCACGGAACACCCTGGGTGTTGATGTACTGATAGCCGGCGTAGAGACCCGCCTCCCACGAGTTGTCGATCTCGCTCATCCGGCTGACGACGGCGTCGTCGACGCTCTTGCGCCCTGGGCGGAACTGCAGCGTGGGCCCCGCGCTCCACGTCTGCGAATCGATCAGGTTCACGGCACCGAAGATGCCCCACCAGTCGACGTAGCGGTTGGAGTTGGCGAACTTGTAATAGAAGGCCGGAGCCGCCGCGAACGTGTAGTCGTCGGAGCCGACGTAGTCCGGGACGACGCCCGCGCCGATCCCCGCCATGTTGGGCACCATCTCGGCGATCTTGGCCGGCGTGAGGCCGGCGGGGAATGCCGGCGACGACTGCGCGGCGACGGTGGGGACGTACGCGGCGGAGACCGACAGCAGCGCCACGAGGAGCGCCGGCATCTTCGAACGGGAGATTGACATGGTTGCCTTCCAGGGGAGGTTCTTATTGGCCGGGCGCGGGCGCCGTTGGCCGAAGCGGAATTCTACACACGCCGGCGGCGGCGCGGAGCCTGCAGTCCGTTCGCGCCGGCGCTACCTTTCGCGCGTTGCACCGGAAGGAGGCAGCCGGTCACCTCCTCACGGTCGTGATAGAGGTGGCGCAGCTGCAGCGTCGCCCGCACGCCCGCTCCGCGCAGGCGCTGCACGATCAGGGTTTCGCAGTGTCGCACCTCGTCGTAGCGCTTCTTCATCGGCAGCTTGAGGTTGAAGATCGCCGCCTGCGCGTCGCCGTCGGCGATCCAGCCGGCGACGAGCTCCGCGATGCGCGCGGGGCGCTCGACGATGTCGCAGACCAGCCAGTCGACAGGACGGGGCGGCCGCCACGTCAGGCCGTCGGCGCGCAGGTGGCGCACGCGCGGTTCGTGCGCGACCTCGCCCTTGAGCGGCCCGTTGTCCACGGCGACCACTCGCAGGCCGCGGCTCGCCAGTACCCACGTCCAGCCGCCGGGGGCGGCGCCGAGATCGACGGCGCGCTGCCCCGCATGGAGGAGATCGACTTCACGCTCACCGAGAAAGACGACGATCGCCTCGGCAAGCTTCTGCGCGGAACGCGAGGGGGCGCGACCGGCTCGACGCAGCCGTGGGATGCCGAGCGGCCAGCGCGTCGCCACGGCGACGCTCGTGCCGATCCAGGCCGTGCGGCCATCGCGAAGGAACACGTGCAGCCGCCAATCCGCGTTCGAGTCGAGGCGGCCGGCGTCGCCGAGCGCGGTTTCGAGCCGTGACTGCAGCACGCGGGCGAGTCTGGAGAGCGCCTTGCCGTCGTTGGTGTCGGGGTATTCGACCCACACGCTGCACCAGGGCGGGGCGTGCGCCGGATCCCGCGCGAGGTCGTCAATCGCCGTCAGCAGCGACGGCATGCGGTCGGCGCGCGTGCGTTGGTCCTCGCTGGCGATGACGTGGGGTCCGCTGCCAACGAAGACGTTGCGCGCGAAGATCGGCGGATGCGCCGAGATACGTTCGCGGAACGCGTCGTCGTCGAGCCCCTCTGCTGCCGCGGTGGCGTAACCGGAGCCCGTGACTGCCGTGGGCTCCGCGGGGATGCCGAGCGCCGCGGTGGCGCGGACGAGATCGGTCGCGGCCTCGCCCTCGAAGCCGGCGCGCGAACCGGCGAGAAACGCCGACCGGCCGATGGCGGCGTCAGGCGGTCGAAGCAACCGCGTCGGGCGCGCGGCGCGACTCGTCGCTCGCGGGCGCCGCTGCGGGAAGCGTCTGCGCCGGCGGCGGGCTTGCCTGGACTGGCACGACCGCTGCCTCTGCCGTTGCGACGGCCGTCGGCGCTCGCCGCTGCAGCAGCATCGGGACGGGTTGCCGGGCACTTGGGCGTTGGACGACGTGTCCTCCGAGCGCCGACGTCGTCGCACCGTGGTTCGACGGGACTGACGGCTGGTCCGGGTTGCGCGCGTAGGCTTCCTCGCGCTCGCGCATCCGCTCCTCGTGGGTCTGCCGGTCAGGGCGCGTCGCGACGTCGCCGCGCGGCGCGCGTTCCGTCCGTTCCGCCCGATCCGCACGCGGGGCGCGATCGGCGCTGTCCGGGCGCTCGGTGCGGGTGGTGCGGCTGGTACGGCCCGGGCGTTCCGGTCGCTCGCCCCGCTCGCGAGGGGCCAACGTCGCCTTCTCGACCGAGTAGTCCTCGGGTTGGTGCACGAGCACCTTCTTCTTGAGAAGTCTCTCGATTTCCGACAGGTACTTCTCCTCGGCGGGATCGACGAGCGAGATCGCGACGCCCGAGGCACCCGCGCGGCCCGTCCGGCCGATGCGGTGGATGTAGTCCTCGGGCACGTGCGGCAGCTCGTAGTTCAGCACCACCGGCAGGTGGTCGATGTCGAGTCCGCGGGCCGCGACGTCGGTCGCGACGAGCACCTGCAGCTTGCCGTCCTTGAAGGCGGTCAGCGCCTCGAGGCGCGCGGCCTGCGTCTTGTCGCCGTGGATCGCCGACGTGATGAGGCCGTCCTTCTCGAGCTGGCGCGCGAGCCGCGACGCGCCGTGCTTGGTGCGCACGAAGCACAGCACCTGCCAGTAGTTGCGCGTCTTGACGAGGTGCACGAGCAGCGCGCGCTTGTCCTCCTGCGGGACCTTGTAGGCGCTCTGGTCGACGGTCTCGGCAGCCGTGTTGCGGCGCGCGACCTCGATCAGCTGCGGCTGGTTCAGGAGCTCGTCGGCGAGCTTCTTGATCTCGCCGGAGAAGGTGGCCGAGAACAGCAGGTTCTGGCGCTTCGCGGTGGCGGGCAGGAGCGCCATGATGCGCTTGATGTCGGGGATGAAGCCCATGTCGAGCATCCGGTCGGCCTCGTCGAGGACGAAGATCTCGACCTGGCCGAGGTACACGCTCTTCTGCTCGATGTGGTCGAGGAGCCGTCCCGGGGTGGCCACCAGGATCTCGACACCGGCGCGGACGATCGCCAACTGCTGCTTGATGTCGACGCCGCCGTAGACGACGGTCGAGCGCAGGCCCGTGTACTTGCCGTACTCGCGGATCGACTCCTCGACCTGGATCGCGAGCTCGCGCGTCGGGGTCAGGATGAGCGCGCGCACGGGATGCCGCGCGGGCGAGGGGCTCGTGTTCGCGTGCTGCGACAGCTTGTGCAGGATCGGCAGGCCGAAGCCGGCGGTCTTGCCGGTGCCCGTCTGCGCGCCGCCCATCACGTCCTTGCCCGCGAGGACGACGGGGATCGCCTGCTGCTGGATGGGGGTGGGGGTGGTGTAACCGGACTCGGTCACGGCCCGGAGAATCTCCGGCCGCAAGCCGAGCTCCGAAAAGCTCGGGGCACTGCTCATCACGACGTCTCCTGAATGCGGCCCACTCGCGGTGCGAGTTCCGGTCCAGGCAGCGTGGTCAACAGTGGAAGAAATGCGACCGGAAACAAAGCTTTGCGATTATACCCACTTCAAGCCGCGATGGGAAATCGGTGACCGAGCGGGGCTCGCCGCGGTGTTTCGCGATCGCGTTGCAGCGCACAAACGGTTATAATCAAAGGCTTTTTTTCTTTCTTCCGGCCCACTCCACGGCGGTCCCCATGCCCAAGGCGCTCCGCAACATCGCCATCATCGCCCACGTCGACCACGGCAAGACCACGCTCGTCGACAAGCTGCTCTCGCAATCCGGCACGTTCGCCGCGCACCAGCACGTCGCCGAGCGGGTGATGGACAGCAACGACCTCGAGCGCGAGCGCGGCATCACGATCCTCGCGAAGAACTGCTCGATCCTGTACGCAGACGACGCCGGCGAAACGCAGATCAACATCGTCGACACGCCCGGCCACGCGGACTTCGGCGGCGAGGTCGAGCGCGTGCTCGGCATGGTCGACGGCGTGCTGCTGCTGGTCGACGCGGTCGAGGGACCGATGCCGCAGACGCGCTTCGTCACGATGAAGGCGCTCGCTCAGGGGCTGTCGCCGATCGTCGTCGTGAACAAGGTCGACCGTCCCGGCGCGCGACCGGAGTGGGTCGTGAATGCGACGTTCGAGCTGTTCGATCGCCTCGGCGCGAACGAGCAGCAGCTCGACTTCCCGGTGGTGTACGCGTCCGCCCTGAACGGCTGGGCGACCACGGACGTGGCGGTCGCCAAGGCCGCGAGCGGCGCGGCCGACACGGCAGAAGCGCGCGCGGGCAAGACGATGCGCCCGCTGTTCGAGGCGATCCTCGCGCGCGTGCCCGCGCCCGTCGGCGATCCGGAGGGCCCGCTGCAGTTCCAGGTGGCCGCGCTCGACTACTCGAGCTACCTCGGCCGGCTCGGCATCGGCCGCATCCGGCGCGGGCGCATGCGCGCCGGGCAGGACGTCGCGGTGCTGCACGGCCCGCTCGCCGAGGGCATGGCGCCCCGCAAGGCGAAGCTCGCGCAGGTGTTCACGTTCAAGGGTCTCGAGCGGTCCCCCGTCGACGAGGTCGAGGCCGGCGACATCGTGATGGTCACCGGCGTCGAGGACCTCACCATAGGGACGACGCTGACGCCGCTGGACGCCCCCGAGGCGTTGCCGCCGATCGCCGTCGACGAGCCGACGCTGTCGATGTACTTCCAGGTCAACACCTCGCCGCTCGCCGGACGCGAGGGCAAGTTCGTCACGTCCCGCAACGTCCGCGAACGTCTGCAGCGCGAGCTCCTCACCAACATGGCGTTGCGCGTCGAGGACACCGAAGACACCGACGTATTCCTGGTGTCGGGGCGAGGCGAGCTGCATCTCACGATCCTGATCGAGAACATGCGCCGGGAGGGCTACGAGCTCGCCGCGTCGAGGCCGCGCGTCGTGCTGCGCACGATCGACGGCGTGGTCAACGAGCCCTGGGAGTTCCTCACCGTCGACGTCGAGGACGCGCACCAGGGCGCGGTGATGCAGGAGCTGGGCAGCCGCCGCGGCGAGCTCACCCACATGGAGTCCGACAGTCGCGGCCGCACGCGCCTCGAGTACCGCATGCCGGCGCGGGGGCTGATCGGGTTCCAGGGCGAGTTCATGAACCTGACGCGCGGCACCGGACTGATGAGCCACGTCTTCGATGGCTACTCTCCGGTCAAGGGCGAGATCCCCGAGCGCCGCAACGGCGTGCTGATTTCGCAGGAGGACGGCGCGGCGGTCGCCTACGCGCTGTGGAAGCTGCAGGAGCGGGGGCGGATGTTCGTGTCGCCCGGCGAGATGCTCTACGAGGGCATGGTGATCGGCATCCACAGCCGCGACAACGACCTGGTGGTGAACCCGATCAAAGGCAAGCAGCTCACCAACGTGCGCGCCTCCGGCAAGGACGACGCGATCCTGCTCACGCCACCGATCCAGCTGACGCTCGAGTACGCGGTCGAGTTCATCGCCGACGACGAGCTCGTCGAGGTCACGCCGCAGTCGATCCGCATCCGCAAGCGGTTCCTCAAGGAGCACGAGCGCAAGCGCGCTTCTCGCGAGAGCGCGACGGCCGAGGCGTCGGACGCCTGAGCCGACGCATGCTCGCGCCCGCGCTCGCCTCGCGCTTCGCCCGGATTGCGCTCGACAACGTCGTCCGCGAGTATCCCAACAAGCCCGAGCACGTGCTCGACGGCCCGGGCGACGTGTCGTTCCCGCGCACGCTGCACCCTGCGTTCTACGGCAGCTACGACTGGCACTCGTGCGTGCACATGCACTGGCTGCTGGCGCGGTTGCTGCGGAAGTTCCCGTCGCTGCCCGAGGCACCGGCGATCGCCGCACGCTTTGACCGGCACCTCTCCGCGGCAGCGATCGCGGGCGAGGTCGACTACCTCGCGCGCCCCGGCGCCAGGTCGTTCGAGCGCACCTACGGCTGGGCGTGGCTCCTGAAGCTCGCCGAGGAGCTCGGACGTGGCGCCGGCGCGGACTTCGCACGCTGGCGGGTGAACCTCGCGCCGCTCGCGCAGGCATTCGTCGCGCGCTATCACGACTATCTGCCCAAGGCCGCGCAGCCCCTGCGGGGCGGCGTGCACTCGAACAGCGCGTTCGGACTCGCATTCGCGATCGACTACGCGCGGGCCTGCAACGAGCCGGCACTGCTCGCGCTGTGCGAAGCGAAGGCGCGCGCGTGGTTCGGCGACGATCGCGACTATCCGGCCGCGTGGGAACCGTCGGGGTCGGACTTCCTGTCGCCCGCACTGGTCGAGGCCGACTTGATGCGGCGCTTGCTGGAACGGGACGAGTTCGCCGCGTGGCTCGGGCGCTTCCTGCCCTGGTTCATGTCCGGGGAGCCGGCGGCACTGTTCACGCCGGCGATTCCGACCGACCGCAGCGACCCGCAAATCGTGCACCTCGACGGTCTTTCACTCTCCCGCGCGTGGTGCTTCGACGGCGTCGCCGATGCCCTGCCGCCGGGTGATCCCCGCATCGCCGTGGCGACCGAGGCTGCCGCCGTGCACCGCCTCGCCGGGTTGGATGGGCTGCAGAGCGGCGACTACATGGGTGCCCACTGGCTCGCGAGCTTCGCGGTCGTCGCCCTCGACGGGGCCTAGTCTCGCGTCCTCGGTCCGATGCTCGGCGACCTGTGTCGCCGTCGTTTACACGGCCAGCCGGCATGTTTGGACGATTGCATCCGCGCGAGCGTTGACCCACAATGCGCCGGATCGCCGCTGCTTCCGGGCGATCTCCGGGGAGGAACGATGCGA
>Ga0105103_10001277_pt1 | contig 14032 bp, 15 predicted proteins | sample PPLLaktember2015_2_FD_79107 | JGI IMG/M metagenome (GOLD analysis project Ga0105103, IMG submission 79107) | Freshwater sediment microbial communities from Prairie Pothole Lake near Jamestown, North Dakota, USA - PPLs Lake P7 Core (6) Depth... | ecosystem: Environmental > Aquatic > Freshwater >...
GATTGATGTGGTTCCAAGACCAACGACATTTAATTGTTCATTTACTGTAATTTGATCTATAAAGGCATAATTTCCATAGTATCCCAGAGCACTTACAACACCAACAGAACCATCAATAGTAACTCCAGTGATTCCAAATCCAACTTGAAAATCAGTAGTGGGAATTGTAGTTCCTATACCCACATTTTTAGTCGTATATATCCCAGTCTCTCCACTCTTAAGCCATCTCGGTACAATTGTAATATCGGCAAAATTAGGATTAATTGGATTTGTAGCAACACCAATTAATTCATCAGAAATAATATTAAGTCCGGTAAAAGAACTTACACCTAGAATATTATTATTTTCCGCAATAAAAATAGCATTAGAATCGATAGGAGGAACAGCAACCCATTTAATTCCATCAGTATCTTTTACTAGATAATATCCAAACTCACCACCAGAATTAGTGTAGTCATATAAAGTATCACGAACTCGGATTGTCTGAACATCCACATCTTGTGTTGGAATTGTAGTTCCGACACCAATACTACCAAACCCAACCAGAACATTTCCGATAATTTTAGTCGTATCGGTATACTCGGAATAACTATTGATTCCGATACTTTGCTTTCTTTTTTTATTGCTGAGATATTCTGGCATTTTGATAAATTAATTGAGGGTTTCTAAAATACTGAAAATATATTTTATATCGGTATTATTACTTGCTTGAATTTTTATAAAATCTCCGGGTTCCAAAAATAGTTTTCCACTAATAGCATCAAATGCATCATTTGCTTCAAGAGGAAAATCCTCAAAAAATTCAGTAACAACTGTACTAATAGTTCCAGAACTTCTTATCGCTCGGTTGTGAGTTAAAGATACTGTTTGAGTAAAATCTCCAACATTCGAAACATTCGCACAAAGTACGACTCCGGTATATCCAACCGGTGCCTTATATATTTGAGATTCAGTTGTGCTTGCTATTCCGACTCTTGTTTTGTATACATTTAGTGCTAATGCCATTGGTTAATCTCCTCCTAGTGATAGAATAAATGGTGTCATTGTTGCAAAAAGACTCTTTGTATAATCCGCACCGGAGATTCTTCCGGTATTTTGATTAATTACTACTCCATCACCTATTCTAAAATTACCAGCTTGATCGGTTGTGGTAAAGACAACCAACCCACCATTTTCGGAGATAGTTTCATTTTCTTGAATAGAAACACCACCCAAGACGGGAATTGCTCTTTCAATTGTAGTACCAGTTCCAATATATTCCATACAATGACTAGATGCCAGAATTCTACTTTGCTTATAAAAATAAACTTCCGCTCCGGCAGCTATGTCATATGGTATATTTTCATTTAATGTAATTGTAGTAATTCCAGAAGAACTAATACCAGTTGAACTTGCCACCGTAAAATAGGTGGGTTTCATAGTCAGTGAGAATGATGCAGTAGTTATTCCGGCATTTGGTGTTGTAAGAGATAATGTTGGTGGTAATATGTATCCTCTTCCACTAGAAACCAAATCAACTTCGGTAATTCTTCCATTACGAAGTGTCGCAACCGCCTGCGCCGGAATACCCCACTCCTCATCGGGTTCTGAGAATATAAACTCTGGTGATTCTTCATAACCAGAACCACCATTAATTATCTGTACAGAAGAGACTTCAGAATATAGTTGGTCGAAATACAACACCTGACCATCATGTGGTCTGCTAATATAATTTTTTACAGTGCCGCCAGATACATAATAATGAACTAAGGTAGAAATTCCAACATTTACTCCAAATGATTGACTGGTGATATTAGTTGGATAATTTCCTTTTGTTTGATTTGTTAGATCTGTAATTAAATAAGAAATTAAATTATCAATAAAACTCTTAACATCAGAACAAGAATCCTCATCATTATTAGATCCTGTTAAGGGATCTGCAATTAATGTAAAGTCCTTTTTGTTTAATTGATTATTAATCGCAAGTTTAGAGTATTCTCTTAATGAAGTAAATCCAACAATTGATTGTTGCCTTTCAGAAGCAATTCCAACAACACCACTTTGATCGAAATAAGCATCTCGTGCCAATAGGGTCTGTTCGTTTGTGAAAGTTCTTAAATCACTAATAATAGCATCTAAAACATATCCAAGATCTCTTCTACAAACATTTTCACCGGTAAGAAAAATACCAGGATTTATTACAATATTATTCAAACTTGAGAGACTTCCCGAACCAATTACAGTCGTAACAATACTCACAAGAGTATCTATTGTGTTCTGAACATCCGTACAAGAATTTGAACTTGTATTTGGAATGTTTCCACCAGAACCATTATATATTGCCGGTCCAGTACTAATACCAACTTCCTTATATGTCAATTGATTTGTAATCGCCTGCTTCATCAAATCTCTTGCCTGATTGAAGGCATATACCGACTCAATCTCTTCTCCAACCAAACCATTTGTAATGGCGATACCAACAGCATTAAAGTATTGTTTTACAAATTCAATACTATAATGATTTCCACCAGTATAAAGATCAGTAGAAATGGCATCAACAAAATAACCAAGATCTCTTTTACATTTAGATATCAAATTAGGAACATCTTTAAGTTCACATGCATAATTATCATATGTATTTTCCCAAGAGGTTTCTACTATTTCAGTTTTATTCTTTAAAACTAATCTTGTTGCGTCCTTAAAACGATAACTCAAATCATTTAAAGGATCATTTGGATATATAAAATCAGAATAAGAAAGTGCAATTCCAACTAAAGATTTATCTAAAATTTCTTTTCTATTCTCATCAATACTGTCAGCCGCATCTAAATATCTTCCCGGAGAAGTTCCAAGAACATCAAAAATATATCCATTATTCCCACTCGGATATGTAACTATTCCCGGACCAGAATCACATGTAAAACCAAGTCCAACAATCTCAACACTCATTCCGATTTGAAATTTGTGTGGTAAATTAGTATCGATTTGAATGATTCCAGTCTCATTATTATAATCAGCATCAGTCACATTAAATGTGGGAGTACTAAGATTCAATTCAATTATAAAATCACTTGATACAATCGAAGAAGTTAAAATACCAGTATATTTTAATGGTCCAACACCATTCGCAACTAATGCCTTATTACCAAAAGAAGAGTTGCTGTTAGTTAGATCACAAGATCCTCCGGTATCACAATACACAGAAGTATCGGAACAAATGGTGAATAGAGAAACCAACTGAGCATATCCCTCATTGGTAATTGATATTCCTATACCATTTGCATTATATTGTGTAAAACTATCAAGAACCATCGATTTTAATGGTCCAAGTGCATGATTTCCGTTAATTCTTAATCCAATACTATTCGGAATAAAATTAGTACAGTTCTGAACATATGTGGATTGATTGATATATTGCTTCTTATCGGGATCAAAGGCCGCAATCGCAAGAGGATAAGTATTTTCTTCTTTGATAAAGGACATCCCGGTAATATAATTACCTCTTCCTACAAAAAACAAATCGGCATCATTTATTGGAACTACAGTCACTTCTCTCAGACTGTCTCCCACAACACTGACTTGAGGAGGTAATTTTATTGGATTATCTTCTTCGTATGTTCCGGCGGTTACCCGAATGACTGTTCCGTCTTTAGAATCTGCAACTGCAGCCTTAATGGTTGCTTTCGCATCTCCCACTCTTAATCCAGTATTATTATCATTACCATCTGGTGTAACCCAAATAAGATTGGTTACAGTTGCTCCTGCACCAATACGAATAATGTCCGTTCCAATTCCGGCACGATCTCTTCTTGCCGTTAATTCCCCATCATAGGTATTATAAGCAAGTTCAGCACTTAATAATTGCTCGATTGTAGGTCTTTTGCCGGGAACAGCAGACCTTCTAATCTTAATCGGGGTTCCGTCCATTTATCTCATTCGGTATGTACCAAAATTAGACAATATATACTGTCTTGAAGTTATTTATAAAACCTTATGAGGCATTATTTTTTCTTGGTCGATAAGCATAAAGATTCGTTGGTGGTTCTGGTTTCATCCAGTCTTCTATCTTATTAAATTTATTCTCACTATAAAAATCTTGCTGTACATACCACAGTTTCCAATGCTCATGCCCTTTAGATTGATTGCAGGAATGACAGCAAGAAATCACATTTGTTTTGATATCAAGTCCACCATTACATTGAGGAACTATATGATCTATTGTTAGATTATCTTCAGAATCACAGTATGCACATTTATGATTCCAACTCTCTTTGATATCATTCCTCCACATTCTTTTTGAATCTCCCGGTCTTGTCGTATAAAGATTAAACAGATACTCTTTAGGCGAATGAAGGGGAACCATAAGTATTTGCGACTTATGATTATTTATTCTTAGTTTTGATCACTTCTATGAGTTCTTTTAAAGTAATGAAAATGTAATGAAACTGTTCGGATAATGTTGTCTTATTCCGGAGTTTTTCCATAGTTAAATCCCCAATAGATGATATAAAGGTCTAGTAGAATATTGAACCAATTGATGTTTTGTGTCATTAGTAATTTCCTTTTGATTATTATAGCACGATATTTTTTATATGAGAGACATCACAAAGAGGAACACTCCGAAGAGTAAGCATTTATCTTATGTATTATACAGAGACTACTGTAAGAATGATTGATGGAATGGCAGGAACAACTCCACTTGCGGTCCTTGCTTTGATTTGAATGTGATCGTCAGTAGAACTCCACATAAGTTGATAATAATCATTTGCTGTTGCGGATACCACAAAATTCCAGGCAGCCACAACTTCCGAAGAAGTTCCCTGAACTGCTAGTTCCGTTGCACTATTTGGAACATCTACTCCATTTTTACTCAACCAAATAAAAATATGAGCACCAGAACCTTGTGACTTATCAATTTGTAAAGAAAATTGAATATTATATATTCCAGAGTTTGCAACAACAATATGAGAACTATTTGCAATAGATACTTGATTTGAAAGGTCCGTTGTGTTTAGTCTAACTGGTTGATATGTATTGATGCCTATTGCATTTTGTGTTGTGGTATCATAAAAACTTCCATAATATCCGGTAACAATACCAACAATATTTCCAGAATTGATATTAACAAATTCAGCCTTATTTGATGAGGAATTCCATTGTAAAAATTTTGAATTATAATTACTTGAATTGGTTGCAACACCAACAACATCATCCAAGTATCTTATTTTAGTTTCACCACCCCCACCTAATGTGGAGAGTTGTTGCTGAATGCGATTCAGAAAGAGTTTATAATGCTTATCTAAATCTTCAAGTGTTGCAAAGTTTTGATTGAGTGGTGTGAGGGGGTCTGGTGTTTTTTCTGATGGGAGAATATTAAGTAATCCTTCTTTTATGGGTTTCTTTTCTATCTTAGATAATCTATCATAATAATCTGGTAACTCATCAATATGTTGAGATGCAATTGTATTTGCCAGTTCTGAATTCTTCGTATGCTCTTTCTCTACTTTAGTTCCCTTCTTGAGTTGAGTTTTAATTTGAGAAACTGGAACCTTATGCTTCTTTGCCAGTTGTTCTGGGGTTTTATGTGATTTTAATTGCTCCACAAAAAGTTTCTCAAAGGAATCACCAACTAAAGATTCCATCTCTAGTTTTTTCTTTTTATTTTCCTCTGCAACTATTTTAAATAATTCTGAAAGTTCTTTCATCAAAAATTATATTTTTAGGTATTTATCTTCTATTATATCAGAGACATTATGAAAAGGAACACTCCGAATGCTATGAAGGCTGTGAGGATGATTAGCATTTTAGTTCTTAGGTTTTCTTCCAGACACCCAACCATCTCCAGGACATTCTCTAGACATACGAGTTTCATTAGTTATATTATTATACCACCACTTTTTACCTTTTCTTTGTTCTGAAAATTTCTGAAGAGTTTCCGCATTGTGCTTTTTCCCATAAAATGGATTTCTTTCTCCACTCACTGCATCCGATTTTTTCTTCAAAGTTTCTTCACTTAACTGTCTAGTTTTATTTGATTGGGATATTATAAGTTTGGTATTTTCACTTATAGTTCTTCCTTTCATCTTTTCACTTATCTTTTTTCTGGTTTCATCTTTAACTAATCTTCCTGTTGGATCTGGTGGACGTGATGCAAATTGATTTATATTGTAACATTGGGATTTTCCCCACCACATATCAAGTAAAGTTTGTTCTAAAATAGGTTTATCATAAGTATCTTCATAAACTTCCCATTCAAATAAAGAAGAATTTTTACGAAGTGAATTTTGAAATGGATAATTATCTTTTGATTTTATATGCTCGTCTTTTCTTCTTTCAAAATTTATTGTACTACCAATATAAAATTTCCCATTAATAGTATTGGTTGCTATGTACGTTATCATTTTAACTTTATAAAAAAAATCCCTCCTATGATTATACACCATAGAAGAGAAATTGTAAAGTATATATTTTAAGTTATCAACCAATATCTGGAGACTTTAAAGCAACTTCGTAAGACGATGATTTTGCCAAATCTAGCGGAAATTGATGTGAATTTTTTTCGTGAACAGTTTCAATACCTAATGATGCCCTATTTAAAATGTCAGCCCATGAGGGAATAGTTCTCATTTGATTATCCTGAATGCTATGCACAAAGTTAAATCCATTGACATTGAAAGAAAAACACATAACACCAACCGAAGCAAGCCAAATTCCAACTACTGGCCAAGCAGCAAGTAGGAAATGAAGAGACCGAGAATTATTAAATGAAGCATATTGCCAAAATAAACGCCCAAAATACGCATGAGCACCTAAAATAGAATACGTTTCCTGTTCTTGTCCGAATTTGTATCCATAATTTTGAGATTCAGTTTCAGTAGTTTCACGAACAATTGAACTTGTAACTAATGACCCGTGTTGAGCAGCAAAAAGTGCCCCACCAAATACACCAGCAACTCCAGCCATATGGAATGGTGAAAAAAGTACATTATGCTCAGCCTGCAGCACCATCATGAAGTTGAACGTACCACTAATTCCAAGGGGTAACGCATCACTCCACGAACCTTGACCAAAAGGATAGATGAGCAATACAGAAGTTGCGGCAATAGCAGGAGCACTATAAGCAACTGCAATCCACGGACGCATTGAAAGCCTATAAGAAAGTTCCCATTCTCGACCCAGATATGCCCAAATTCCAATAAGAAAATGGAAAGCAATAAGTTGCCAACTTCCTCCATTATAAAGCCATTCATCTAGCGATTGAGCATCCCAGATGGCGTAAAAATGCAATCCAATAGCATTTGAAGTAGGTAAAACTGCGGCGGTAATTATATTATTTCCATAAAGTATAGCACCCGAAATGGGTTCCCTTACACCGTCCAAATCTACAGGAGGATTGGCAATAATAGCAAGAACAAAGCAAATAGTAGCAGCAAGTAGGCAAGGAATCATAAGGACTGAAAAATGTCCAATATATAGTCTATTATTGGTACTCGTTACCCAATTAAGGTAACTTTGCCAAAGATTATCTTGCCGTTGAATTGAAATTGTAGCAGTCATTTAAATAAAAAGGGTAAATATGAGTTCGGGGGGACGAACTGGTTACAGTATACTCCACGACACCCTCCATCGTGGATATGAGGGATGCTTTACTTCTCATGATCCCGGTTGGAGAAGACACGGTTCTTAACCCCGTGTATGTATATATAATAACATTGTTAGGAAATGCTGTCAATAGGTCCAATTACCTAGGTGGCACAGCATAAATAAGAACCCCAAAATCAACGTAAATATTCATCAATCTTATCCAGAACCATATTCAAGTATTGATCCGCAAGTGCTTTTGGATCTGGGGTATAAGTACTCTGTTCGGTATGAAGTTTATGCTTCAACTTCAAAACCTGATACTTCATTTCTTCCTTAGTCAATTTTCCTCTAGGCATATAAAAAATCCTTCTCTCCATATTTAGAGAAAAGGATTGATATTGCTATTTTTGAATTGAGAGTTTCAATACAGTTAATAATATTCCCGATATAAACACCCCACAAAATATTGAGATAATATCAGAAGTCAAAACACTCCAGGAAGTAGTTGCCCAGTCGTCAAGTAAGTACCGACGGCAATTACAAATCCCAACATCGCAAGTCTCCCGTTTGCCAATTCAGCCTCAGGGGTAAATCCAAATTTCATAATTTTTTATTTAAGAACTATGTAATTATATATGCAACGGAAGGGAATGTCAAGTACCCAAAGTCAGAAGATCCTAACTTGGTGGGGAGGGGTTTGTGATCCGTCCCAGGTAAGGATCATAATTCATTAAGTCATCAATCTTCATATCAGATCCCTGAGTTTCCCAGAAATTCAATAATCCATCATGACTCTGACGATGAAAAACATCAATATGCTCTGGATGAATCGAAGAACCTAGGGTAATCTTATAAAGAAATAAAGGAATTGAAAAAGTATTGCCAGAATTATAAATCAAATCATCGGCAACTGCTCTGGGTTTTACACCATTATCTAACTTATACTTATCACCACGAACATGATGTCTTAGAATCTTTTCTGCATGATGACGAGTAATCATATAAGAAGCAGTTGAAAAATCATTCACAAATCTCTTATGAAGTTTTACATGTAAATCACCAGTACAAATAATTGCAAGTTGAATTACATCATAATCATAAGGAATCTTAGAGATAAAATCTTGCCAAGTAAAATTCCAAAATCTGACAAGTTGTAAATCCACATCATCTTCCATAATAATCGCATAAGGACTATCAGAAGTCTCATACCAGTGCTTGATTGCCTTGAGATGAGAAGTGGTACAACCAATCTCACCAGAAGTCATATTGTCAGGATAACGACCTTTGATGATATCACTTAGGTCATCTTCTCTTCCATCATATGCAGAGATACGAGTATAATTTTCAATCTCCCAGTACTTAAACTGCTCTTCCATATATTCCTTTCTTTCTGGTTGCCCGTCAAGATTGAGATAATATACCGGAGAAAGATTTTTTAATTTATATACTGATTTATTCTTGTCCATAACTATGTCCGTTTACATTATAAGTAATATGCGAAGATATATGTATTCTTCCACCCCTATCATGTATTTCTTTTAAGAATTTAAAGTCTTCGGCATTGTCATTAGTGAATTTAATATTATTTTCAGTAATGAATTTTTTACTTACACAAAATGAAATACCAACATAATTCTGCTGTAAATGATTCATTCCAAATGGGGGAATAACCTTTTGATTATCCTTATCATATCTCATACGAAATACACAACAATCAAATTTAAATTTTGTTTTTTCAAGTTCCAAAATTTCAATATAGAATCTTGTAAGTGTATCATCATCATCCAGGAATCCAATCCACTCAGTATCATCACTCAATTGCTCGATAATCGAATTACGAACTAATCCAGCATTTCCATGATGTGCAGATTGTCCCATTTTTTCCGATAGATAAAGATATTCTATTCTACTATCATCTACCAAAATACCTTTATCAATATCACCTTCAGCGATACCATCAAATCCAATAACACATTTCCAATCTTGTATTGTTTGATTTAATAACGATTGAATAGAGTGTTTAATTGTATTTCTACCGATACTTGGTATTACAAAACTAATCATTTAGAAACTCCATATTTTTTAATACAATATTCACTTTCGGTCAACATCATTTTCTCTTTATTAGTTATATTACTTGAAATAGAATCTTTATGAACTCTATTTGATATCAAAACATCATTATATAGAACTGGATCACCATATTTTTCTCTCATTCCGTAATAATAATCTATATCCATAAAATTGACAAGCGTTTCATCAAAATAAACATCACATTCCTTTTTAAATGCAACCACAGATGGGGAACTGATTGTATTAACTCCCTTTAGTAGATCTGAATTAAATTTAGGATAATGCTCCCAATAAAAAGAATTACCATCATCATCCGTATGATTACACCCATTAAGTAACCACATTTTTTCAGAGTCCTTTAGTGTGTAATAAATTTTTTCTAATGCTTCGTCATCATAAAAAAAATCATCCTGAAACATTATTTTTATAATTTCCCCAGAACAGTTACCAATGGCATTGTTTATATTAGCGGGACTATTACCTCTATTTTTATTATTTTCAATATATTTGATTTGAAATTTAGAATTGAATTCTAACACCTTGTTATATACATCATCATTCTCACTATGATCAGATATTACAACCTCAAAATTTTTAAAATGTTGAATCTCAATAGTCCTTAAGAGATCATCAAGAAATTCGGATCCTCTACCATAAGATTCCCATGTAGGAATAGCGATTGAAATTTTTTTATTCATATTCAAATGGAAAATATTCTACTGGTTGTTTAATGTATTCATCCCACCATTCTTTTAATTCTTCTTCAGATTTACTTCCAAGAGTTCTCCAGTGACTTCCCATATAATCTGGATATGTAGTATTGTCGTATACTCTTTTACCATTCAAGACTTTTTTATAAAATTGCTCAAAACTCCTGTATTGATAGTGACGAATTCCAATTAAATCAAATACTCTCTTTCCTTTATGATTAATAACATTATGATTACCAATTTCAAGATATGCTCCAGGATATTTTCTAAAGGCAACCGCAACAAAAGAATTGGAATTTTGTTTTCTGTGACAAATAGATTTAATTGGATTTTTATCTTTTGAATCATTCTTTGTAGGAATAAAATCTATGGAATCTGCAACAAAAATATCACCATCACTTTCCTTTAGAACTTGACCAAGAGTCTTTTCATCTACTTTAGAATACCAAATTTCATCAGCATCTATTGGAATAATAATGTCGGCACCTAATTTATAACAACGACAAATCCATTCATTCATTTTATCTGGTTGATAATATGCAAATTCATTATCATCATATACTGTTATATTACCATATTTGCCAGATAATTCGATAAGTTTTTCTCCTGTTCCATCAGAAGAAAGATTATTGGCAACAAAAATATGATCAATATCTTGAGTTTCCAAATAATCTATATTATGTTCAATAATGTCAATTTCATCCTTGACCATCATTACTGCAAATATTTTAGTCATACTTTATTAATTGAATCATAAGCGTGGCGATTTTCTCCAATATGATGCACAGTTCTATGTCTTAATGCCACACTGTAATATTCTTTTTGATTATAAAGCAATCCAACATCTTTTTCAGATTTTCCAACTACAGGTTTAATCTCTTCATACGCAGAAAATCTAAACAAATTTGGATTGTAAGTAAATCCAGGCCAACCATTATATCCAGGAATTAGAATAGAAAATTCAGATTGTGTACCCCCTTCATAGATTTCATCTTCAGTTGGGTGTGGACTATCCTTTCTAAAAGTAACCTGAATAATATTATCATACTTATCTAAAATTGGAATACTTCTGTCAAGAAAATCACCATCAGCAAAAAACCAATCATCTTCACAATGAAAAACATACTCAGTATTCACATACGAATATGCTCTATCGATACTTGCTGGTTGTCCTAATTTCTGTTCATTATATAAGATTGTCCAATTTTTTAAATATCCATTCTCATTTTCTTCTTTCAGTTGAGAAAAACATTCTTGATCCGCTGAATCATCAACTATGATTTTAGTTGCAATTTTATCAAGAGTTTGTTGAGGAATAGATTGAATAGTTTGTTTAAGAAGATCAAGACGATTACAACTCGTCAAAACCATTGTTACATCAGTATACACGATTTAATTGCCCCCATAATTGTTTTGTTTTTTTCTTTGATTATCCCAAAATGATTTCCAAGTTGTATCTAGTTTGTCATAAATATCATCTCTTTTAAAAGATTCTTCTCCAAAGAATCTACCTTCAAATAAAGCTTTGTCATCATACAAGGCTATATGATCGGAATACATTTCACATAAATCGGAATAACTGGGTCTTTGCCATGCAAGATGAGGTCTAATTATATAACAATTCACTTTACTTTGTATTTCGGCAAATAAAGCATCATTAGTATTATTCATTTTTGATAGGACTTCTATGGACATATCATAAACAGTATTCCTAACCACATAACAGTGCAATGCTAATGAATTAGTGACTCTAAAAACATTTTCATCAACTCTATCTAACGTTCCGTTAGACCATGGATTATTACCACTATGATTTCCACCAAATAAAATTATATCCCAATCATTAGGAATACGATCATAAATGTTAGAAAACTTTAAATTAAGGTCATCATCAAATTTAACATCATCCTCAAGAATTAAAACATTATCCAAATTAGATTCTTTAGATTTTTGAATAACTCCCCTATGAGAATGTATTGCTCCAACTTGACCTGAATTTAGTCCGGGTAGTGATTTTAAATCTTTACCGTCAATGGCAGAAAATCTTTCAACATCAAGATTATGCTTTTTAAATTCAATTAGAGATTCTTCCCAACGATCAATTCTTCTGTCTAAATTAATACAATAAATTTTATCAAAATATGAATTAAGTGTTTTCATTATCTATAAGCAAAATTAAAACATCATCATAAACAAAATTTTGAATTATTTTAAAATTATTAAAACATTTTAAAATATTTTCTGTGGTAATAGACGACCAATCTTGATCAATATTGGTTCCGAATAGTCTGTAATCATCAATAAGAATTATACCTTTATTTGATTTATACAATAGATCTATAGATTTACATTCTTCAATTAATGGACAATCTTTTTCACCCTTTGCAGTATCTCCAGAAGACCAATGCCCATCCAACCAAAAAATAACTTTATCTTTTTTTTCAAGTGATTCGATTATCTTAGGAATAACTACAGAACTATCTCCAAAGTAATTAAAAATATTATCATAGTTATTTTGAGTCTTCATATCATTAAAATAATTATAATAATCTTCAGATAGTTCTATGGTATATACTTGCTCGAAATAAGGTTGAACATTTAAGGTAGTTTCACCAACAAGAGTTCCAGTTTCTAAAAAAATTGTATACTCATCAGCAATTTCATTCAATTTTTCTACAATTATATTCAATTTTTCAATAGTTAGTTTTGGCATTTTAATTTAAAGTGGTTTTAATGTATAAAGCATCTCCCCATATTTCCCCTCCCCAATCAGTTTCAACTCGGATTAGATTATACTGAGAAAGATATTCATCTATTTGTTCAACGAAGGCGTTATTTTCATACACTTCATCTCTATTAACCTCACAATAAACATAATCAATATGTGTTAGAGTTTTTGATGCTCCCTTCAAAACTTCCAATTCATATCCCTGAACATCCATGTTTATAAAATTAAAATTAAATGTTTCAAATTGATCTAAAGTTTTCACCTCAACTACTTCGGTCGAAGGAAAACTTACATTGGGATGATGAGTTAAATGTACCTTAGGTTTCAAAATAGAACTACTTTGTTTTTCATTACTACTCACATACATCGTTGCATTTCCGGGAGTAGATCCCAGTGCAACCTGATGCCCGACAATATTAGCATTTAAATTTTTAACATTTCTTTCAAGAATATTAAAATTATCACTAAGGGGTTCAAATAGAATTATATCTTTAATACCATTATCAATATAATCTCCTATTTCTTCTCCATAATGAGCACCAATATGAATGATACCGGCAACATTCATATTATATTTTTTAATAATCTCAGAAAAACTAATTAACATAAAATCCACCCCTGAAGGTAAAAATCTTTCATATTATGTGTTAAAGGTAATCCAAACCAATTTTTAGGCGCAACAGTTTTTTTACTCTTCGCCAACCATGATCCCCACCAACTAAAAGAACTATTAGCAATTATAGCATAAGAACACAGAGACATCAAGCAAAGATCCACTCCAGTATTATTACCTTCTGCAAAAATAAAACGATCTCCTTTAAACAATTCTTGCTCTTTACACCATTCAATATCATCAGAGAATATCATCACAGGAATATCCTCAGGCATATGAGAAAGTCCTTGAGAATAATATTCTAGTGTCTGAAGAGGATGATGAGAATATTTTAAATAGTCTCCC
>Ga0105103_10001279_pt1 | contig 14006 bp, 9 predicted proteins | sample PPLLaktember2015_2_FD_79107 | JGI IMG/M metagenome (GOLD analysis project Ga0105103, IMG submission 79107) | Freshwater sediment microbial communities from Prairie Pothole Lake near Jamestown, North Dakota, USA - PPLs Lake P7 Core (6) Depth... | ecosystem: Environmental > Aquatic > Freshwater >...
CAGGATCTGCACGGCATTCAATACGGTTGCGGCAAACCGCTGGAAAATGCTTGACGAGGAGCTCAACTACTCAGTGCCGGTCTGCGGGGATGATCAAGGTGCAAAACAGCAGGTGATGGATATTGTGAACCAGGTTTCCCGGCTTCGGGCATATGACGCAGGTCCCCTTGCAGCTTCGAACCTTGTCGAGTCCATTACACCCCTGCTACTCAATATCGCGCGATACAACAAGATGAAAGATGTCGGGATCCAGTTCCGTTAGCATTGAACGCCTTATCCGCCTGCTCGCTGACCATTATGGAGAGATACCCTGGTGGCACGGGGACCCAGACGAAGTGATGATTGGCGCAATCCTTACCCAGCAGACCCGGTGGGAGAACGTGGAATCTGCCCTTACCAATCTTAAAAAGAAGGGACTCTGCTCCCTTGACTCAATCTTTTCTGCAGATATCCAGGAGATTGAGGATGCAATACGGTGCACAGGATTTTACCGGGTTAAGGCACTACGCCTGAAATCCCTGGCCACTCACGTGATGGAAATGTATGGAGGTGCCGGTGGCATGGCTGACAAACCAACGGGACAACTCAGGCAGGGATTGTTGCAGGTGCAGGGGATCGGGGACGAAACAGCCGACAGTATCCTCTGCTATGGTCTTTTGCGGACGAGTTTCATCATCGATGCCTACACGGAAAGGATGGTGCATTGTATAGGTGTGCCTGAACGACGTGGGGCTTTAAAGAGCATATTTGAAGGTGTCCTTCATAACGACAATCAGATGTACCGCCAGGCACATGCACATATTGTTGAATACGGGAAAGAATTCTGCGGGAAAAAGAGGTGTTCTGAATGTATTCTGGTGAGTTCGAACGCATAGGGAAACGGCTTTTTGCCGAGCACCTTGTCGGAGGGAATTTTGGGAATATCAGTGTGCGGAGCGGAAAAGAGGGTTTTTTTATCAAACGCAGTGGCGCCTACCTTGACATTGCCGCTGAACCTGTCTTTGTTACCTTTACAGGAAATGTACCACCTGAAGCCTCGAGTGAATACCGTGTGCATCTCGAGGTATACAAAAATACCCGGTACGAAGCAGTTGTGCACGCGCACCCCCCCCATGCAATTGCCGCATCCCTTGTAATGGATGAAATTATACCGGAAGACAGTGAAGGGAAAATGTTGTGCCCGAAAATTCCAGTCGTTACGGGTATGCCTGGTTCACAGGAACTCGCAGAGAATGTTACCCGTGCGCTCTCTTCTTCAAAACTGGTTATTGTACGGGGGCATGGTACCTTTGCTGCAGGAATAACGCTTGACGAGGCATTTAATTTCACCTCTCTTGCTGAGCATTCCTGCCGGATACTTTGCTTAAAGCGAAGAATATCCTCATAAAATAGCTGAATCATTTCCTCCCGGATATTTTTTTAGGTGGCAGTCTGTTTTCGATGTATGATGAATAAAGGCAAGGACAAAAATTGCATTGCCAGAATCCAGAATAAAAAAGGCGATTACCGGGTTCTTGAGAAATATTCAATAACAAGCTAAACGCTCAAGGGGGTTTCACCCCCGCCGCTGTGGCTCCCCCGAATTTGATAAACGCCGAACAGGTAATACATCGTCATCACTATAAGCGCAGGGGCAGTATGGGGGGACAGGCACTGTCCCCTCCATCATTCCGCCGCTGCTTTTATATTTTATATAATTGCAAGAGGAATTCTACAATGCCTATTATCGAATAAAGGCCATCATAAACCAACAATCTCACGAAACCAATGCAAAGAATCTCTTTAATTTTTTTCAATATGAAGACGTTTCCGGGGCTTTGCCCTCGCAACTACGGCATCCCCCAATCGTGATAATGCTGTACTACCTAATCTTAAAAAATCGGAATCTTTTCAATCAATAAGTAATTTCATGCGGAATCACGTGAGTATGAAAAAAGGTGGTTCCAGGAGATTAATCGCAAAAAAAGTAACTAAAAATACCGGATGTGCGGTCAACGCCTCCCCTTTCAGATCATTAAACACTATATTCCCGGACAACAGATCTGTTTTCATGGCAGTCCACCCCATAGAGGAGCGATATGGCACACCCGAGATGCGTGCCATCTGGAGCGAGAGGAACCGGTTTGCCTGTATTGTTGCAGCGGAAGTGGCGCTGGCAAAGGCTGAAGCGGCACATGGTATGATACCCCCGGAAGCAGCAGCTGAGATCGGACGGCATGCACAGAACGCATCGCTGGAACGGGCAAAGGCCATCGAGCTCGAGATCAGCCACGATATGATGGCAATCGTCAAGGCGATTTCAGAAGTCTCCGGCGATGCCGGACGATGGGTTCACTATGGTGCGACGAGTAACGATATACTCGATACCGCGACCGGGCTGCAGCTCTCACAGACGCTCAACCTGATCGATAAGAAGCTCCGTATCCTCCTCAGGGTGCTGTTAAAAAGATCTGATGAAACAAAATCCCTGGTCTGCATCGGCAGGACACACGGTCAGCATGGGGTGCCGACCACGTACGGCCTGCGCTTTGCAATCTGGGCAAGTGAGATCGGGAGACATATCGGGCGTCTTGAACAGCTTCGTCCCCGGGTCGTTGTCGGGCAGATGACCGGTGCAACAGGCACCCAGGCAGCACTTGGACCAAAAGCGATGGAAGTGCAGGCAACGATGATGGAGTTCCTGGGAATTGGTTCAGTGGACGTATCCAACCAGGTTATTTCCCGTGACCGGTATGCGGAATATTTTATGTTCTGTGCAAACGTCGCAACAACTCTTGATAAGATTGGCATTGAGATACGCACACTCCAGCGGACCGAGATCGGGGAGGTCGAAGAAGCATTCGGCGCCAGGCAGGTGGGCTCCTCCACCATGCCGCACAAACGCAACCCCATAAAATCCGAGCAGTGCTGCGGCCTTGCCCGTATTGTGCGTTCAGCAGTCGAGCCGGCGCTGCAGAACAATACACTCTGGGATGAACGCGACCTGACAAACTCCTCCTGCGAGCGGGTGCTGTTCCCCGAGGCTTCGATCCTCACGGATCACTGCCTTCGCCTGATGGCAACTGTACTCGAAGGGCTGGTGATCAACCGTGCGGCAATCCGCCGGAATCTTGCCTTCCTTCATGGTATCAATATGGCAGAGTCCGTCATGATTGAACTCACCAGGAGGGGTATGAACCGCCAGGACTCTCACGAACGGATACGGATGGCAAGCATGCAGGCACTCATCGAAGAAAAGCCCCTTGCTGATGTGCTGGGGAGAGATTCAGAGGTATTACGGTACTGTTCCAGAGCCGATATTGCTGCGCTCCTCAATCCGGATTCCTACATCGGTACATCGGAGAGTCAGGTAGATCGGGTTATTGCGAAACTCACCCCCCTCTGTACCTGATATTTCCTTAAAGTGTTGCTAATCTTGGGGCGTTTTGAAAAAGCCGCACTTTGCAGAGAGTAAAAATATTCTGAAGGAAAAGAAGCAATCCACGCTCTCAAACAACAAAAATAGTATATTTATAAACTCTGAAATTGAAAACAAAGTATTCATGAAACGGCTGAACAGGCTTTTGGGATATTCTATATCACCAACCGATCTTATCCGTTTCGTTATTATTGCATCCCTCTCGCTTTTGTGCTTCATCATCATTACCTATTCCCTCTCAAGAAATCTTGGGACCATTTATGCACAGCTCTTCTATTTCCCTGTTATCTACGCGACTTATTTTTATCCAAGGAAGGGACTCTATCTCGCCGGTGCCTGTGCCGTGGTATACGAGTGCTTTGCGTATTTCTACGTATTTCCCGATACCGGTGGTATGATTTTGGTTACTGGTCAGGCGCTCCTCTTTGTCTGTATCAGTGCACTGGTGGCATATTTCAGCGAGAAGATCCATGCCAGCGAAATACATAACCGGAACATTGTAGAAAAATCTCCGATGGGCATCATCCTCTTTGACAAAAACGACTATACCATCAGGTTAACCAATACCCGTTTTGAACACATGGTCGGTTATACTGCCGAAGACCTTGCCAGGATGACCTTTCCTGAGCTTCTCTCTACACCTGAAGACAAGGTGAGGTTTGAAGAATCGGTCGCTTCGGGGGAGGAGATTCGTTCCTTCGAAACCGTTTTTCTGACACGGGAAAAAGAGCCCGTCTGGGTAAACCTTTCCTGGAGCAGGATCACGGAAAATCTGTTGAGTTGTACCGTTGTTGATATCAATAAATTCAGACTCGCCAAGCTCGCCGCTGATAAAATTGATGCCCAGTACAAGCAGGTAACTGACAGCCTTCCGACATGCATTATCATTATCCGGGACCAGATGATTGTGTATGCAAATCCCTCATTTGAGGTGTTTTCCGGTTACATTCCTGAAGAGCTGCTTGGCAGGGATCCCCTCACGCTCGTCCATCCGGATGACCAGGCTGATTTCCTGCAGTCCTGTCATTTCGCAGAAACAGGGTCATCTCCTCCAAGAAGGGCTGATGCCAATCTTCTCATTAAATCCGGGAAGATACGCCCTGCCACCCTTTTTTTTACGCGGATACTGCAGGACGGATCACCTTCGGTGCTCATCAACCTGGTAGATATTCCCGAACCGGACAATGTAAAAGGACGATCCCTGCAGGATAAGAAACAACGGGGCATTATCAGTACCTTTGCCTACGAGCTTCGCACTCCTCTTCAGCCGATTATGGGATACATCAACCTGCTCACGCAGGACCCTGAAAAATACGGTGTCACCGAGGAGACACGGATCATCCTTGACCGTTGTGCAAAGAGCGTGGACCGCGAGCGCCAGATAATCAACCAGATGCTTGAGCTCTCCATCATTGATGCCGGGAAGATCCCCCTTGATTACTCGGTCTTCTCTGTCCCGGACATGCTCAAGACTCTTATCGATGCAGGAGGGTACGCCGCAGATGCGGACATTACCATAGACGTTCCCTCCAATCTCACCTTTGATGCCGACAAGAACAAGATTTCAACAGTACTGGACACCATGATCTCGAATGCTGTGAAGTACTCAACCCCTCGCCGCCAGGTTCATATTTCCTATCGGTCTTCACCCAATGATACCATGCACCGTCTTTCCATCCGGGACAACGGTATCGGGATCACGGATGCCCGTCTCGATGAGATCTTTGAACCGTTCCCGATCCCGGAATCCGGAAAACCCCTGAAATTCGATAAAATCGGGCTTTCACTTGCCATCGCAAAAAAATATATCAAACTGCATGGGGGGTACATCAGCGTGGACAGCATCATAAACCTTGAGACCACGTTCTGCATTCACATTCCGAAAAAAAGACCTGCGGAGGTTGAGTATAATGGTACATAAAATTCTGGTAGTGGAGGATGATCAGCCAATCCTCGATCTGATGGATATGCTGATCCGGAAACTGGGCTATGAGCCGATCCTCAGTGCAAATGGGTTTGAGGCGCTCGAACTGGTACAAAAGGAGCCACCGGCGCTTATCCTGCTGGATATTATGATGACACCCATCAACGGGTGGGAATTTCTTGAGAAACTCCGCGGAGAATACGGAATGCGTACCATTCCGGTTATTCTGTTCACCGCTTCACCACTGATTGACGAAAAGATGAAGGAAATGAAGGACCCGAATCTTGGCGTTCTCACCAAGCCTGTATCTTTTGCTGAGCTGAAAGCCGGCATCGCCAAATACCTGGGATGAAAATCCGGACACTCGCTGATGGAAGGATCGCACACAATTTTTTTAAGTGCCTCCGGCTGTCAGAATAAAGTGTCTCTGGCAGAAAATACAAAAGTAGTACCATTTTAGTAAAGGAATTTTTGTCAGGATAAAAATAATTGTTTTTTCTGTCATCCACAGAATAACGTCCTGGAATGACGATGATCACCATTATGAGTTGGATAAAAAATCGCGGATGTGATCCTGAACACGAATGGCTGGGCCTTTATCCCCTACCAGGAACTCCCTGAATTTTTTTTGAATCATCTGTGCCGGTTCATTCCACCGGATCTCCAATGTATCCGTGCGCTCCAAGCACTGTCTTCACATTCTCGATCCAGTCCCGATCATCGGCATGTTCCAGGCCGTAAATATGCGCAAGGACGTGAGGATCATGGCCGTGGGATTTCTCTGCACCGGGAGCATGGGAATGCTGCACATTCTGATGATTCGATTCAAACGGGTGCGGCAGGGTTGCAATATTGTCTTTCCAGATCGCTGCGAGAACCGCATCCTGAGTCCTGAGTTCGTTGATCCCGATAACCCTGCCACGGAGCTCACCGCTCTCGCGGTGATTAATCAGCATCCGGTAGCAGAAAAATTCCCTGCAGATCGTGGGCCGGGAAGGATAAATAATACAGATCAATCCTGGCCCTTCAGGGTTCTTTCGCGTGAACACACACCCCTGGTGGTGAATATCCTTGCCCTCGTCCTGCATTTCTTCAAATCTATCAGCAAATTCATCAGCATACTCCGGCAGCACATGCACCTGGAAGAGTTCATTAGTGATCCCATATCTGCAGAAATAATCATGGGCGGTAATCTGTCGTTCCACCGTGATGAACTCCCCAAAACTTGCGCAGCATTTCCCGCACAAGTCACACTCGAACCTGACCATAACAAGATCAATTTTATGACAATCGGGATTATTAAAATTGGGAAATGATTTCGTAGTTTCTCTGAGCAAGCTAACGAGTATAATAAGTGTGACTGCTTCAATAACAATAAAAGGATGCACTCTCCGGGTAATCTCAGGAATCCTCAGATATATATCCTGTTAAAATGCGTATTTCTTTAAATAAGTCAAAATTTGAAGTGATTACAATGCTTTCTGTTGCATCATGGCGTGATTTTGAAGGCAGCTTTTTTGGCCCCCCGTCATGTGTCTTCACTGGTTTTTTCAGGACACGGAACTCCGGTTTCAAAAACCAAAACGACCGCTTTTTGCTGTTTCCTTTCCATTTTGCGCTCAGAAGGAATCCGGGTGTTTTTCGGGGTTATCCGGAACTGTCCGTATTGGCAACCCAGACATTTTACGCGGTTTTTTGGGTTTGTAATGTACTGTCTTGTTAATACGCATAACGGACCATGTCGCTGATGGTGAATTTTGATGCATGCCGGAGGGCTGTAACAGGAAGTGAATCGGGAGATTATCAAAGGGATTTTCAGGAACTCCATGATCCATAGTCATGTCTGCAGATTTTTCAGATTCTTAAAAAAAGCGAAGGGATAATTCTATGATTAATTATTTTTTGAACTGGAATGTAACCTCCGGGGATTTCTGTCCTGAGGTAAATTCGATGTACATGTTCCGGCATGTTCCCGCATAATTTTTCGATGTTTTCCAGTTTAATTGCCAGTTACCCTCTTTTAAATATTGAAGGCCGGATGACCCGGGATAAACCTGGGTTGCATCAGATAACGATGACAATACCCCGGAACCCGGACAATCCACTCTATAAGACACAAGATCGCCGAAACTTGCAGGATCGCTGACGTCATTCCCATTCGCATCTGCCAGGTGCCATATCACAGGAATGGTACTCCCTGCCTTGGCAATGTTCGGAATCCCCATGTCAATCGGATCATAAAATCCACTAAATTCGGACCACCCGGGCTGACGTTCGAGCTCGAAGGTCACACGTGTCTGTTGCCCCGCTGTGACGGTCACTGGTTTTTCCTGTGACTGGTACCCATCCGCCTCCAACCGTACAACATAGTCTCCTTGTCCGATTTCTTCTATCATGGGTGTGTTTCTCCCGATGTCAGTGAACCCCGGGTCAGTACTACTCCTGATATAAACATAGTATCCTTCATCAGGTATGGAATATATCGCAATACTGCCCGTAAGGGAGTTATCACACGTTGTTCCTCCTGGCAATACAGGCATAGGATTCAGCGTGATGGTCCTTGTAGAAGGTACACCGGCAATGACCGTATGTGATTGCGGAGAAAGCATGTTATAGAAACAGGTTTTTGCCAGTTTCACATAGTAGGTTCCGGGAGATACGGAGGTATATTGATAATTTGTGTAATGCTCCTGGGCAGTTACCGGCACTCCATTGGTATCTTTAATATCGATTGTGGCTCCCAGGCTTGCCGGGTCCGGAAGGGATTTAATCCACATGGTCGTTTTCGCGCATGTACTCACTCCGGTGACGCTGAAAGTCGAGCTCCTCCCGGATATAGGTGGAATGACAGCGTTGGTGATTATTTTGATCCAGTAATCGGTTCCCGGTCCTCCATTCAGACACGCAGGAACCAAATAGGAAGCTCCTGTAGAACCGGCCGATGACAACTTTGACGAACTGATAGTCGCCTGCACCAATCCCGGTTCAGCACCCTTCATCAACAGGACTTTCACATAGGGTGTTGGTGATGGCCATGTCCCGGTCCTGCTCCACGTAACCTTATATGTCCCGCCCTTTGTCCAGGCGCCCGCAGGTGTTGTCACCGTAATCCCCGGGGGAGTGGCAGAACAGGCGGAGAAGTACTGGCCTGCACCCGATCCTCCTGCATAATCGAAAAACTGCGGAAGTTCCAGACTGGCAGAGGGATCAAGATAGTTTGCATAATCAAAGGCCTCTTTCATCGAGACCTGTCCATTGATGTTAGTCGTATCAGCATTCGCTTGATATCCGAGCGAGTCGTGCCCCGCCACGCCGGTAATCCAATAGTAGGAGAAGTCATTTGATTTTGAGACCTTATCCCCCCTTGCCGCGGTTGCCAGTATCTTGGTCTTAGTTCCCGATGTCGGTATGAATTCATCTTTAAACCCTCCACCATTGCATTGTTCCATCGTCATCGAAATTTTGGGATTTGCAGGTAAAGCGTTTACAAAATCTGTATCTGATATTTTCCCCTCACTCCCGGTTCCCCAGAGATAGAGGTCAACATCGTTCGTGTTTGGGTCTGCCTTGTTTGTGGTTGATGCACCATGACTTGTTGTGAATATGAAAAGATTCGCAGATGTTCCGAGATTACTATAGCTGCCGAGTGCCGAGAGCACATTGGATCTTGTTGCAGGATTCCATGTCTCGGGGGACCCGTCACCGTCAAGATCAGTATTAGAATTACCATAAACGGGGGCAGGGGGGGTTGCGGTAGTGTAACTGGCGACAAGGTCATTTGCTGTATTGGCGGACCCGTCAGACATCAGCACCTTGATGCGGGATTTATCGTATTTGTAGTCCTTAACCAATGTCTTGTACAGGAATGCAATATCGTTATAGTATCGTATATAATTATGATCCTTGTCAATCCCACCGGATATGAGAAGCGCATAATTATTCGTGGCATCCGGGGAACACGCAGGATCTACAGCGGGTGGGAACTGTGATGAGATTCTTCCGGCTGGATTCGGAATATGTCCCTGATTACTATAAGAGAAAGCGGACGCATCTGCCGGTGGTGACATGGCACAAATCAGATCACTGCTGATATCGTCGGCATTCACAAAGACATAACAGACTTCATGGAACAGGTTGGCATTCTTGTCGTCATCAGTGATCACCGCCCATGCCGTATAATCGAGCGGATTTTCAATTGTCGTCCCATCCAGGAGTGTCATAACTTCATGGGGAAACACGTAATCTTTGCTTACCTGCAGCGATGTTTCCGGAGGAACACTGCCTTTATACCAGGTGTCGACCACATCACCAACAGCTGCATCCGGAGTGATAGCTGGCGGGGTTCCCACCGTGATGTAACCGCCCTTGCGTATGCTGCTGAATCCATCGGCATTGGATGCCTGTAACGCTACCTGATAAATGCCTGGCAGGGTATAAGTATGCGACGGGTTCTGAACCGATGAACCGACTGGCATGAGCTGCCAGGTGTCATTATAATACATAAATCCGGGTTCGCCTTGACCCCCCATCAGCACGATGCTGCCGTCCGGCATCGCCACACTGCTGGGAGCAAATCTTGCCGGCCACTCGGCATTCGAATTCAGTAAGGTCCATGTTGCGCCGTTATCAGTCGACCGCCACGTATCATCTAAAGCGGGGCCACTGCCGTCCCAACCTCCCATCAGAACGATGCTGCCGTCCGGCATCGCGACACTGGTGGGCCAGACCCTTCCTGCCCATCCACCATTCGCACTCATCTGTGTCCATGTTGCGCCGTTATCGGTCGACCGCCATGTGTCAGTGCCATAGACAGCGGGGTAAACATCACCACCCATCAGCACAATACTGCCGTCCGGCATTACCACACTGGTGTGATCATATCTTGCCCCCCACCCGGCACTCGCAGTCATCTGCATCCATGTTGCACCGTAATCGGTCGACCGCCAGGTATCATTCAAAGACGTGCCGCTGCCTGAGTCAATACCACCCATCAGCACAATACTGCCGTCCGGCATTACCACGCTGGTGTGGGCTTGTCTGGGTCTCCACCCGGCACTCGCAGTCATCTGCGTCCATGTTGCACCGTAATCAGTCGACCGCCAGGTCTCATTCGAAATGCCGGAGCCGTAAATAAATCCGCCCATCAGTATGATGCTGCCGTCCGGCATCGCCACAGCGCTGGGCTCATCTCTTGCCGGCCACTCGGCATTCGCGGTCATCTGAGTCCATGTTGCGCCATTATCGGTCGACCGCCAGGTATCATTCCAGAAGTTGACGCCACCACCATACCCTCCTATCAATATGATACTGCCGTCCGGCATTACCACGCTGGTTGAACGCACTCTTGGCATCCACCCTGCATTTGAAGTCTGCTCTGTCCACGCCTCAGTGTAACTCTCATCACCGAAGAACCAGGCCCAGCCGGTGGGGGTATTCACTGATGTATCGGTGAAAGAAACCGTAAGGGGGTCAATGCCAGTGGTTACATCCGCAGTGTAGTCTGGAATAGGGACCGCGGCAGTTACAGGTAGAATGCAAGTACAAAGGCAAAGGAGTACGAATCCTGCAATTACCAGAGTTATTTTCTTTGACATCATTTCAACCAGCCTTGGAAATAAATTTGTAATTAAGAAGACTATAATAAATCAGGAATTATTTTAACTCTTGCTATTTTAATAAAAATAAAGGAATGCAAGGCACCGTTGCTTTGCAGATAATTGACAGTAAATTTTGGGTTTTTATGGTGAAGCTGCCGGAATCGACGAGGACAAACCACGATAATATTCTTCATAATGCAAAATACGCAGATTGGGTATACTATTAAAAGAAGGTACTTCGTTTGCCATTACTCACTCTCTCTCTTACACACACGTGCTATCAGACTCTTGTGCGAAAAGCGGGGATCAGCGTTGGAAGAATCCCCGAGAGAAACAATGAAGGGGAACGGTTTAACCTGAGAGATATTCGCTAAATATATCTTGGGGTTATTTAAATAATAGAAATATAAAGTCAAAGATGAGTGTTATGGTTAACGGGAGATACAAGATTTCAATAATTTACCTTACTCATGAGCGTCGTTCTCTGCCTGCCTCTTGTTGGTCATAAGCTGACACTCCACCATTGGACTGAATGGAATTTGATGGGAAATGACAGGTGCATTTCATGATAAAAAAAACGTTAATTCCTCTGGCGCTGTTGTGTATCCTTATTACTGCATTTCTGGGAGCGCCGGTATCGGCAGGTCTCGTGGTAACAGACGGTGAGAAGATCACTTCGCCATACGGGGCTACTTCACCGGTGATTACCGTCACCGATTTGGAAATTCCCGATGGTGGCATCATCACCATTGACGTGCTGAATCTATACATGTTTGTTAACAGTGGTACTTTTTCTGACAATAACGTAGAGATATCATCCGATTCTGCCTCTGCAACATGGTCGGGAGTGGTTTCCGGTGAGGGAGGGGTTGATCAGATCCTTACCCTGACATCAGGTGGTGGCCCTACGGTTGTCGGTGAAAATATCACCGTGATCTTCACCGGAGCAGGAGGAAATCCCTGGATACCCGGCTCGATTGATATGTACGGAACTGATCTGTCAATGCCACTGACAGTGACTAGGACCGACACGTATGAAACAGCAGACATGAACTTCATGATAGAGACGCCAACTCCACCTCCGGGAGGTCTGACTATCACAGACGGAGAGAGGATCACTACATCGCTTGGGGTAACTTCACCGGTCATCGCTATCGCAGATTCAGATATTCCTGACGGGGGCACCATCACCATCGACATACCAGATTTATATTTGTTTGTTAATGCAGGGATCTTCACCAATGATAATGTTCTGATATCAGACGATGCGGTGGCTGCAACATGGAGTGAAGTGGTTTCCGGCGAGGGGGGAGTTGATCAGGTCCTTACGCTGACATCAAGTGGCGGCCCTACGTTTGTTGGTGAAAATATCACCGTAACCTTCACCGGAGCTAATGGGAATCCCTGGTTAGCCGACTCATTCACCGCGTTTGGTGATGTGGTGATGCCCCTGACGGTAACCCGGACCGATACCTTTCAGACAGCTTCCCTCAACTTCATGATAAATACAACTCCCCCATTAGGCGGTCTTTCCATAGGAGATGGTGCGAAGATCAGTTCGGCGCTTGGGGCAACCTCACCAGTGATTACCATCACGAATTCAGATATTTCAATGGGTGATACCATCACCATCGACGTATCTGGTTTAAATGCGTATGTAGCCAGTGGCACGCTCACCGATGCTAATGTGGAGGTTAATGACACAGCCGCAGCTGCAAACTGGACGCGTGAAGTAGCAGGAACTATCCTGACACTGATGTCAGCCGATGGCCTTACGGCTGTTGGCGAAAATGTTACCGTGACTTTTTCCGGGGCAGGAGGCAACCCATGGATTCCCAACACCCACGGAGAACAGAACGTATCTTTGACTGCAATAAGGACTGATGGACTCGGATGGGGTACCTTCAACGTTGTGATCGAAACAACTCCTCCTCCCGGTTTCATGGTTGTCGCAAATTTTTCAGCAACGCCGACGGCGGATATTACACCCCTGGCAGTAACTTTTACCGATACATCTCTGGGAAATGCGACATCGTGGAAATGGGAATTTGGTGATGGGGGGACTTCTGCAAGCCGTAACCCGTCTCATACGTACACGAACGTTGGGGAATACACGGTCAACCTGACAGCGACCAATGCATATGGATCAGATACCAAAACCAGATGGAATTACATTGCTGCCCTTAATGGTGCTGTAAAGCAGGCCAATACATCAATCGCAGGGCTGACAATTGACAATTGCGGAGGTCCGCAAACGGTCACGGTTGACACCTCCATCCTGCCGGCCGCATTGGTTCCTAACAGTTCTGTACTGGAATTATCTCCCCCTGCTGACCGGGGCTTTAACACTATCACTATCTATGCCTTGGATGGGGTTGGCTTTACCTGGAACGGGAACCTGATAACCGGGAATCCCACTGGTGTTCATCTGGTATCAGAAGAGATAGCTCCTTTTTCAGGATTCTCAGATCAGATAGGTGCGAAATCTTCGTTCAATTATAGTGTTGACCTTCCTTCCTACCCTTGTAATGCACTACTTAGCACGAAAATCTGGGAAGGTGTGATACCGGAGTACGATACTAATTTCCGAAAGATTGTCGATGGAAATAATGCCAGCGTGGTTGGTACAGCATACACGGCAACCATCAACAAGACGAACCTTCCCCCGTGTTCAAATGTAAGGATCCATATGAGTGTTGACTCGAACTGGAATACTTATCCCAATCTGCCGGGTGCACCGGGTATGATATTTATCTGGCGGATTTCTGATAATGAAACACAGGGCCAGATATTCCCTACCAGGTATCTGTACACCAATCCTGGAGACAATCTCGAATATTATGAGGCCGAGTCCCCATTAGGGCTTTCAACATTCGGGATTTCATCCCTTACCGGAAACAATAACCCGTTCCAGATGATCACACTGATTCTTACAGAAATTATCAGTCCTCCCGAAAACCTTCCCTCCTCAGACAGCAGTTATACTTATATCCCCGGTGATGTTGTTACCCAGAACACAACCTCTTCAACGACAACATCACCGATTCCACTGGATCCGGGCAAAACC
>Ga0105103_10001280_pt1 | contig 13995 bp, 13 predicted proteins | sample PPLLaktember2015_2_FD_79107 | JGI IMG/M metagenome (GOLD analysis project Ga0105103, IMG submission 79107) | Freshwater sediment microbial communities from Prairie Pothole Lake near Jamestown, North Dakota, USA - PPLs Lake P7 Core (6) Depth... | ecosystem: Environmental > Aquatic > Freshwater >...
GGGTTGCAGACGGGTCGCCTGACGATTGGGATGGTAAGTACCGCTAAATACTTCGTACCGCGCCTAATGGCACGCTTTCGCGCTGAACATCCTGGAATCGAGGTTCGACTGGCGATTGGCGGCAATCGCGAACAGCTGGTCACCCTGCTGCAGGCCAATGAGGTCGACCTCGCGATCATGGGCCGGCCCCCGCGCGAACTGGCCACACGGGCGGAACCCTTTGCCGTCCATCCCCATGTAATCGTGACGCCGCCCAACCACCCCTTAATGAAGGTCGGGCATGCGCCCGCCGCCGCCCTGGCCGACTATGAGTTCCTGATTCGCGAGGAAGGCTCCGGCACACGGGCGGCGATGGAGAAGTTCTTCGCCGATCACCGGCTGGCACCCCGCGTGGCCATGGAGATGACGAGCAACGAGACGATCAAGCAGGCGGTGATGGCCGGCATGGGTATCTCGTTCCTGTCGCTGCACACGATCGGTCTCGAGTTGAAGGCCGGCCTCATCGCGGTCCCCGACATCGAGGGCCTGCCGCTCGCGAAACGCTGGTACATCGTGAACACGCTCGCGAAGACGCTGTCGCCCGCGGCCGAGGCGTTTCGTTACTTCATGCTGGAAGAAGCGGAGCGCTTTCTGGCGCAGGAGTACGGCGCACCGGTGGCCGTCGACGCGCGCGAGCCGGCGTAGCCTTCGCGCGAGCAGCGGGCCGGACGGCCCGCGCCGATGTTCAGCGGGGGAAGTACATCTTCTTGCGGTCGAGGTCGTAGCTCCAGGGCAGGCCGTCGTTCTTCCAGCCGTTGACGTTGCGCCGGCCCTTGGCCGACAGCTCGCCTTCGAACCCGTTTAATACGGTATAGACCTTGGTGTAACCGAGCGACTCCAGCAGGTCGGCGGCGCGCGATGACCGCTCGCCCGCACGGCAGATCAGCAGGATCGTGTCGTTCTTGCCGAGGCCCTTGGCCTTCAGCCGCCGCTCGACCTCCGGCGCGAAGTCACTGAACGGCTCGAGCTTGTAGAACGCACGGTTCTCGTCCCAGTCGGTCATGAACTCCTGGAACTCGACATACGGCACCAGCGCGTCGACGCCTTCGGCCATGCCCAGGAACTGTGCCTCGGCGCGCGTGCGCACGTCCAGGAACAGCACCTTGCCGTTCTGCGACTTGATGAAGGCCGGCGCCTGCTTGGGCAGGACATAGAGCCCCAGCTTCGAGCGCTGCTCCTCGGGCACTTTCGACGGATCCACCTTCTGGGCGAAGGCTGGCGCAACACTCGCGCCGAGAACCAGCGCGACGATCCAGGCGACGAGTTTCAATCGATTCTCCAGCGATGTGCCCAACGGGATCCGGAGGCCGGACCGGTAGCGGGAAATGATAGGGCCGCCAGCACGCGCGGCGCGCCCGAATGACGATATGAATATAACCTAAATACGGCCGTACACATACGGGTACCCGTATGTGCTCGCACGGTCCGCCGACCTGGACTGCGCTCGCCCGTGGCAGCGGTGACGGCGAACGCACTCCGGCGGCTCTGGCGTATCGTCACCGCGATGCATGCGACGCCGTCACGCCTGTCCGCCTACGCGCTGCTCACCGGTTCGATGGCGCTGGTCGGTACCTACGTCGCCCTGTCGAAGCCGCTGACTGCGGCCATTCCGGTCTTTCTGCTCGCCTTCCTGCGCTTCGCGATTGCGGCCGGCGCGATGGTGCCGTGGACGCCGCGCGCACGCGGTGAAGCCGCACTGTCCCGTACCGAACACGGGCTTTTCTTCGTGATGTCGTTCTTCGGCAACTTCCTGTTCTCGATCTGCATGCTGTACGGGGTTTCGATGACGACGGCGACCGCGGCCGGCGTCATCCTGGCGACTCTGCCGGCCGTCGTTGCACTGCTGTCGTGGCTGTTTCTGCGCGAAAGACTCACCGCGCGGACCCTCGGCGCCGTCGCCCTTGCGGTCGGCGGCATCGGCCTGCTGCAACTCGCGCGGCCGGAAGAAGGTTCGTCGCGCGAGGCGGCGCTGCTCGGCAACCTGCTGATGTTCGGCGCCGTTGTCTGCGAGGCGATCTACGTCATCGTCGCCAAACGGCTTGCCGCGACCCGCGCGCCGCTGCGCGTCTCGGCATTGATCAACCTCTGGGGACTGATACTGATCACCCCATTCGGCTTGTGGCAACTCGCGCGCTACGACCTGGGCACGATTTCGGCGCCGCTCTGGACCCTGCTGGTCTTCTATTCGCTTGCGGCAAGCCTGTTTGCCGTCTGGATGTGGGTCGCCGGACTCAAGCACGTGCCGGCGAACCAGGCCGGGGTCTTCACGGTTGCGCTTCCCATTGCGGCGACCGCCGTCGGCGTGTTCATCCTCGGCGAGCCGTTCACCGCGATCCACGCGCTCGCGATGGCGATGGCGGCCACGGGTGTCGTGCTGATCACGTCGGCGCCGCAACCATCGAGTTAGTTGCGCGAGCCCGGGCCCGACCAGCGGCCGGGATCGCAGGATGAGTGACCGGCCGTTCGGCTTCCCCTGCGCGCGCGATCACGCAGGTCCGCGATTCCGACCGACGGCCGCGACTTTGGCGCCCGCCCTTCCGTATCTTTGGGGCATGACTGCGGATCACCTCAGAATTGCCGAAAGCCTGTCGCCCCAGGTGCGGATGGCGGTCACCGTGCTCGCGATCAATGCCAAGTCGAGGCTCAAGGAGCAGCGCCGGCCGCATGCTGAACGTCGCCCTCCTTTGATTGCTGTCCTCCTCAGCCCGTACGCGATGGCGCGCGCGGCCGCCACGGCCGTCATCGCACGGCATGTGAACGCGCCCGTGCAGCGTGTCGACTGGACGCGGCTCTTCTCACCTTACGCACACGAGACCGAACTCAACGTCGAGCGCCTGTTCGACGCCGCCGAGCATGCGGGCGTGTTCCTCCTCTTCGACGAGGCGGACGCCCTGTTCGGCCCGCACGGCCGCCCGATCGATCTCTCGGACAGTGCGCACGAGGCGAGCACGAAAGCGCTGCTCGAGCGCATGGCCCGCTTCGACGGGCCGGTGTGCTTCACCGCGAGCCATCGACGCCACCTGCATCCACGCGTGCTGGCGGCGGCCGAGCCAGTGATCGACCTCACGGCCGCCGTTTCAGCCTGAGTCGCCCGTCCCGCGCGGCGCGAGAAACGGCCGCAGCAGCCGGCCGGTCGGCACGCGCGCACCCAGGCGCGCCAGCAGCAGATACACGCCGACCAGCTTGCGATGCAGGAACATCGTGTGCGATGGCGGCATCCGCAGCAGGCCGCGCTTGAACGCGAGATCCACGCCCAGTTCGCGCGCGCGGCGCGGCAGGTCCGACGCCCCATAGTCGTACACGTTCCCGGAGCGCAGCGGCTCGCAGACGAGCTCGAGTACTTCGATTGCTGCGTCAACCACCTCCTGAGAGGCGTCGTCGGCGATGTAGCCGATGCGGCGCGCCTCGCGCTCAATGGCAGGCCGATCCTCGGCGACGATTGCGCTCGTGATGCGGCGAAAGCGATCCGAATACGCCCGGCTGAATTGCTGGGTCGCGCCGAAATCGAGCAGCACCAGCCGTGCAGTTGCCGGCTGATACAGATAGTTGGCGAAGTTCGGATCCGTCTGCATGACGCGAAACTCGAAGAGTTCGCGGAACATCAGCCGCTGCAACGCCGCCCCGAGCGTGTCGCGGACAGCCTGCGGCGTCTCCACGCCCAGGGAGTCAAGCGGCACTCCGTCCATATAGTCCATCGCCATCACGCGCGCCGTCGTGAGGTCCCAGTGAACCTTCGGCAGGACGATCTGCGGGTCGTCGGCCACGAGACGTGCGTACTGCTCGAGGAATCTCGCTTCCGACAGGTAGTCGGCCTCCTGCGCCAGCTGGCGCTTTGCCTCACGCGCGATCTCTTCGACATCGACGCCGAGCGGCAACAGCTGCGCCAGGCGCAGCAGCGTTGCGACGTTGTCGACATCGCTCGTGATCGAGCGCGCGACACCGGGGTATTGCACTTTCAGCGCCAGGTCGCGCCCGTCGATCGTGCGGACTCGATGCACCTGGCCGATCGAGGCTGACGCGATCGGCGTCTCGTCGAAGCGCGCGAAACGCGCCTTCCAGCCGCTGCCGTAGGCCCGGCCCAACACGCGTCGCAGCTGCGCGGGCGGCATCGGCGCCGCCTGCGAACGCAACGATTCGAGTGCCTGCGAGAGTTCAGGCGGCAACAGGCCTTCGCTCTCCAGCGAGATCAGCTGCCCGAGCTTCATCGCGGCGCCCCGCAGGTTCGCGAGGCGCTCGACCAATCGGCGCGCCGTCGCCACGGAGAACATCGGCGCCGCATCGTTGCTCCCGCCCAGGCGCCGCAGCCCCTGCATGGCGCCGCCGACCGCCAGTTCCCCGGCCGCCAGGCCAAGGCGCGCGAGCCGCCCGAGGCGGCTCTGCGGTACGCGCGACGCTGCAGGTGGCTTACGGCTCATCGCTCACTCGGGCAAGGGTTCGTGCAGCGCACCACATGAGGGCGCGCGCGCCGACGCCCGCGTGCATTCCACCCGCAACTGGTGCAGTGGGCACGCGAAACGCCCAGTTCACGGTCGGAAAGTGCGTGGCACAGAACTTGTATTGCACTGCAAGGCGGCGAATGAGCGCTGCTACAGGAGAGAGGAATGGACCGCAGACAATTCATCCAGGCCGGGGGCGTTGCCGCCCTCAGCTGTAGTTCGATTTCGACCGCGTTCGGCCAGGACAAGACACCGATCAAGGTGGGCATCCTGCACTCGCTGTCCGGAACGATGGCAATTTCAGAGACGGCATTGAAGGAAACGGCGTTGATGACCATCGCCGACATTAACGCCAAGGGCGGCGTCATGGGTCGCATGCTGGAGCCGGTCGTCGTCGACCCGGCTTCCAACTGGCCATTGTTCGCGGAGAAGGCGCGCCAGCTGCTCACGCAGGACAAGGTCTCGGTCGTGTTCGGTTGCTGGACGTCGGTGTCGCGCAAGTCGGTGCTGCCGGTCTTCAAGGAGCTCAATGGTCTGCTGTTCTACCCCGTGCAGTATGAGGGCGAGGAACTCGAACGCAATGTGTTCTACACGGGTGCGGCGCCGAACCAACAGGCAATCCCCGCCACCGAGTACCTGATGAGCAAGGAAGGCGGCGCCGCCAAGCGCTTCTTCCTGCTCGGCACCGACTACGTCTACCCACGCACGACCAACAAGATCCTGCGTGCCTTCCTGAAGAGCAAGGGCGTCTCGGAGAAAGACATCGAGGAGGTCTACACGCCCTTCGGCCACAGCGACTACCAGACGATCGTTGCGAACATCAAGAAGTTCGCCTCGGGCGGCAAGACGTGCGTCATTTCCACGATCAACGGCGACTCGAACGTTCCGTTCTACAAGGAGCTGGGCAACGCCGGCCTGAAGGCCAAGGACGTGCCGGTGGTGGCCTTCTCGGTCGGCGAGGAAGAGCTGCGCGGCGTCGACACCAAGCCGCTGGTCGGACACCTCGCGGCATGGAACTACTTCATGTCGCTGAAGAACCCGCAGAACGATGCCTTCATCAAGATGTACAAGGACTGGGCCGTGAAGCAGAAGATGCCCAACGCGGACAAGGTCGTGACCAACGACCCGATGGAAGCGACCTACGTCGGCATCCACATGTGGAAGCAGGCGGTCGAGAAGGCCAAGTCGGTCGAGGTCGACAAGGTGATCCCGGCCGTCGCAGGCCAGCAGTTCGCGGCACCGAGCGGCTACACGATCAAGATGGACGAAACCAACCACCATCTGTGGAAGCCGGTGTTCATCGGCGAGATCCGCGCTGACGGCCAGTTCAATGTCGTGTGGAAGAGCAAGGGCCCGGTGCGCGCGCAGCCCTGGAGCCCGTTCATCCCCGGCAACGAGAAGAAGCCCAACTCTCCCGTCTGAGAAAGCGGCTGGCGCGCAGTTCACCGAGCCCTGGAACGGCGGTGATCTGCGCGCCTCTCCGCGGCTCCCATGCTGCTTCACTTCCTGCGCGCGCTCGCCTGCGTGCTGGCGCTCATCGCGGCTCCAGCCTGGGCAGCGCTCGATCCATCCCTCGTGGCCCAGCTCGGCGCCGAGGATTCGGATGCGCGCGTCGAGGCGATCCGCAAGCTCGTCGCGACCGAGGATCCGCGTGTCGTCGAGATCCTCAAGGCACTCGACGGTGATGCACTCGCCCTGATCGACGGCGGCAAGCGCACAGTCGTCGTGGCCGACGGCAAGCTGACGGATGCCGCCACCGGCCAGCCGGCCGGGGCCGCTCCCGCCAACCTCGAAACGATCGTCATCAACAACCGCATCCGAGGTGAAGTCGGCGCCGCGCTGGCTGCGCTTCGTCTGGGCAGCAGTGACCGCGCCGAACGACTGGCGGCCGCCAAGGAGCTGCAGGGCTCCGACAACGAAGACGCCTTGCCGATCCTCGAGCGCGCGATGGCGAAGGAGGCCGATCCGGAAATCAAGTCCATCCTGGCGCTCGCCAGCGCCTCGCTGGCCCTCAAGAGCAATGAACCCGAGCTGCGGGCCCGGGCAGCACGCGCGCTCGCGGCCAGCAACGATCCGCAGGTGCGTCAGTTGCTGGCAACGATGCTGACGAAGCAGAAGGACGGCAGCTACAACGAGCCCGACGAGACGGTGCGCGCCGCCGCCCAGGCCTCGCTCGCCGAAATCAACGCGCGCCTGCGCGCCACCGAGATCGGCCTCGCGCTCTTTTCCGGTATCAGCCTCGGCTCGATCCTGTTGCTGGCGGCGCTGGGACTGGCGATCACTTACGGCCTGATGGGCATCATCAACATGGCCCACGGCGAGTTCCTGATGATCGGGGCCTACGCGACCTACGTCGTGCAAGGCCTGTTCCGCACGCATTTTCCCGGCGCGTTCGACTGGTATGTCGTGGCGGCGCTGCCGGTCGCGTTTGCGGTGACGGCCGCCGTCGGCATGGCGCTCGAGCGCGGCGTGCTGCGCTGGCTGTACGGGCGGCCGCTGGAGACGCTGCTGACCACCTGGGGCGTCAGCCTGCTCCTGATCCAGGCGAGCCGCATGATCTTCGGTGCGCAGAACGTCGAAGTCGAGAACCCTGGCTGGCTGTCCGGCGGCTTCGTGCTCGGCGGCGGTTACGTGCTGCCGTTCAATCGCATCGTAATCGTGCTGTTCGCGCTCGCCGTGCTGGCGGCCGTCTGGCTCGTCATCAACCGCACGCGCATGGGACTCTTCGTGCGCGGCGTGACGCAGAATCGCGCGATGGCGAGCTGCACCGGCGTGCCGACGAATCGCGTCGACATGCTGACCTTCGGGCTCGGTTCCGGCGTCGCGGGCCTCGGCGGCGTGGCGCTGTCGCAGATCGGCAATGTCGGGCCGGACCTCGGGCAGAGTTACATCGTCGACAGCTTCATGGTCGTCGTGCTGGGCGGCGTCGGCCAGCTCGCCGGCACCGTGATCGCGGCCTTCGGGCTCGGCTCGATCGCCAAGTTCCTCGAGCCGTGGTCCGGCGCCGTGCTGGCGAAGATCATGGTGCTGGTGTTCATCATTCTCTTCATTCAGAAGCGTCCCCAGGGCTTGTTCGCGCTGAAGGGGCGGAGCGCGGAAGCATGACGCGCCTGTTTCCACTGCGCGTCTGGACCGCGATCCTCGCCATAACGGCGGTACTGGTCGTGGTCATCCCGGTACTTCATCTCGCCGTCCCCGAGACCAGCCCATTCCACGTGTCGAGCTTCTGGATCACGCTGCTCGGCAAGTTCATGTGCTACGCGGTCGTGGCGCTCGCGATGGACCTGATCTGGGGCTACACCGGCATCCTGTCGCTTGGCCAGGGGCTGTTCTTCGCACTCGGCGGCTACGCGTTCGGCATGTACCTGATGCGGCAGATCGGCCGCGACGGCGTCTACCAGAGCGATCTGCCCGACTTCATGGTCTTCCTCGACTGGAAGGAGCTGCCCTGGTACTGGGCGCTCAGCGATTCCTTCGCGTGGACACTGCTGCTCGTCGTCGCCGCGCCCGGCCTGATCGCGTTCGTCTTCGGCTTCTTCGCGTTCCGCTCCCGGATCAAGGGCGTCTACTTCTCGATCATCACGCAGGCACTGACCTATGCCGCGATGCTTGCCTTCTTCCGCAACGACATGGGCTTCGGCGGCAACAACGGCTTCACCGACTTCAAGCGCATCCTCGGCTTCCCGATCACCGCGCCCGAGACTCGCACAGCGCTCTACGTGCTCTCGGGGCTGGTGCTGCTGGGGTCGCTTCTGCTGGCGCGCTGGATCGTCGCGAGCAAGTTCGGTCGCGTACTCACGGCGATCCGCGACCAGGAGTCGCGCCTGATGTTCCTCGGCTACCGGACGCTGTACTTCAAGCTCTTCATCTGGACCGTGGCGGCGGTGATGAGCGGCGTCGCTGGCGCGCTCTACGTACCGCAGGTCGGCATCATCAATCCGAGCGAAATGAGTCCGGCCAACTCGATCGAGATCGCGATCTGGGCGGCCGTCGGCGGGCGCGGAACACTCTTTGGTCCGATCCTCGGCGCCTTCGCGGTCAATGGGGCCAAGACCTGGTTCACCGTCGCGTACCCGGAACTGTGGCTCTACTTCCTCGGGCTGCTGTTCGTGCTGGTGACGCTGCTGCTGCCGCGTGGACTGATGGGGCTCGCCGGATCCCTGCGGCTGCGCCGGCGTCCGGCCTCCGGCGCGCCTCCCGGCGCTGAGGCACTTGAGGTGCGTACGTGAGCGAGTCCAACGTGCACGCACTGTCTGGCGGCGGCGACGTGGCCGGATACGGTCACGTGCTGAAGCCCGACCTCGTCGACACCTCGCATGGCCCCATCCTGTACCTCGAGGACATCACGGTCAGCTTCGACGGCTTCAAGGCGCTGAACAGGCTCTCGCTCACGATCGAGCGCGGCGAATTGCGTTGTGTCATCGGGCCCAACGGCGCGGGCAAGACAACGATGATGGATGTCATCACCGGCAAGACGCGTCCCGACGCCGGGACCGCGTTCTTCGGCCAGACCTTCGATCTGGCGCGGCTCCCCGAGACCGAGATCGCCCGGCTCGGCATCGGCCGCAAGTTCCAGAAACCGACGGTGTTCGAGAATCACACCGTGTTCGAGAACCTCGAACTCGCGATGAAGACCGACAAGCGCGTCAAGCAGACACTGCTTGCAGCGCTCACGCCGTCGCAGCGGGACCTGATCGCGCGCACGCTGAAGACGATTCGCCTGGAAGGCAGCGAGCAGCGGCGCGCCGGGGCGCTTTCGCACGGACAGAAGCAGTGGCTCGAGATCGGCATGCTGCTCGTGCAGGAACCCGAACTCATCCTGCTCGACGAGCCGGTCGCCGGCATGACCGATGCCGAGACCGACCGCACGGCCGAGCTGATCCTCGAACTCGAAGGCAGCCACTCGATCATGGTTGTCGAGCACGACATGGACTTCGTCAACCGCATCGCGCGCAAGGTGACGGTGCTGCACGAAGGCAGCGTGCTGGCCGAAGGACCAATGAATGTTGTGCAGAACGATGAGCGGGTGATCGAGGTGTACCTTGGGCGCTGACGCGATACCTTGCCCTGAGCACAGCGGCTCGCTCCCTGCGCTGCGCGGCAACGCATCCCGGCCTCTGTCACCGACCGCTTACGGCGCGGGGCCGCCTACTTTCTTTGCGTCGCCAAAGAAAGTAGGCAAAGAAAGGCGACCGCGCGGCCCTGAAGCGCACCTCGGAAGCCAAGATGCTCAGGCCGCGCGCAGCGCGAAGAAGAAGTGCGCAGCATGCTGACCATCGACTCCCTCAACCAGTACTACGGCGGCAGCCACATCCTGCGCGACGTGTCGCTCGAAGTGCGCGCCGCGGCCTGCACGGTCCTGCTCGGCCGCAACGGTGTTGGCAAGACGACCCTGCTGAAGACGATCATGGGGCTGGTCCCTGCCCGCGGCGGTTCGCTGAAATTCGACGGACAGGACCTCCTGCGCCTGCCGCCGTTCCAGCGCGTGCGTGCCGGCATCGGCTATGTGCCGCAGGGCCGCGAGATCTTCAACCGGCTCACCGTCGAGGAGAACCTGATGATGGGTCTTGCCCCGCTGTCAGGCGCGGCGGCCCGCCGTGTGCCGGAACATATCTTCGAACTGTTCCCGGTGCTGAAGCAGATGCTGAAGCGGCGCGGCGGCGATCTCTCTGGCGGGCAGCAGCAGCAACTCGCGATCGGGCGGGCACTGGCGGCCGATCCCAAGCTGCTGATCCTCGACGAGCCCACCGAAGGCATCCAGCCGTCGATCATCAAGGAAATCGGCGCCGTGATCCGCAAACTGGTGACGGAAAAGAAGATGGCGGTGCTGCTGGTCGAGCAGTACTACGATTTCGCCGAGTCGCTGGCCGATGCGTACGCCGTCATGTCGCGCGGCCAGATCACGCACCGCGGCAGCGGCCAACGGATGAAAGAGGACAATGTCGTCGGACTGCTGGCGATCTGAACGCCGCCGGCGCACACGGTCACCATGTTCGACGGACGAGACTCTTCCTGGCACGCGACGCTCGCGCTGCGATTCCATCGGCGCGACGCCCGCACGCTGAGCACGAACCGCCACCAAGGGCCGCTGCGCATGCAGAAGCCGCTCTATCCCGAGGGGGATGCGATTTGCCATGCGGTCATCATTCATCCGCCCGGCGGCATCGCCGGCGGCGACGCGCTGGAGGTCACAGCCCTCGTCGAGTCCGGAGCACATGCACTGGTGACCACGCCAGGCGCGGCCAAGTGGTACAAGGCCAACGGCCGGGCGGCTTCCCAGCGCGTACAGCTGCGCGTCGGCGGAGCTCTCGAGTGGCTGCCCCAGGAAGCCATCGTCTTCGATCAGGCCGACGTCGGCTCGGCCATCGACATCGATCTCGAGGCGGGCGCCGCGATGATCGGCTGGGACATCGTCGCCCTGGGTCGACGCGCAGCGGGCGAGCGGTTCGAGCGGGGCCGCTACGCGCAGTCGATACGTCTGCGCATCGACGACGCCCTCGTCTGGCACGAGCGCACCCGCATGCGCGGGGGCGACCCGCTGCTCGAATCGCCGATCGGGCTCGACGGGCAGCATGTTTTCGGCTGCCTGTGGGCAGCCGGCGCCGCTCTCGAAGCGCTGGATCTCAACGAGCTTCGCGCTGAGCTTGGCACGGCGAACGCCAGCGCACCTGTGACGCGACTCGCGCCACGGCTGCTGGTTGCACGCACGCTCGCCAGTACGACCGCGGCCGCGCGCGATGCGCTGGCCGCCGTCTGGAGCGCACTGCGACCGCGCCTCTTCGGCGTGCGCGCGCAACTTCCACGGCTATGGGCCACCTGACAGCAGGGAACGGCAATGGAACTCTCTCCACGCGAGAAGGACAAGCTCCTGATCTTCACGGCCGGGCTGGTGGCCGAGCGCCGCAAGGCACGCGGCCTGAAGCTCAACTATCCGGAAGCCGTGGCCTATATCAGTGCCGCGATCCTCGAGGGCGCCCGCGACGGCAGGACGGTGGCCGATCTGATGCACTTCGGCACCACGCTGCTGGCGCGCGCCGACGTCATGGACGGCGTACCGGAGATGATCCCGGACATCCAGGTCGAGGCGACGTTTCCCGACGGCACCAAGCTGGTCACGGTGCACCAGCCCATTGCGTGACGGGGCCGCGCGATGCTGAGCGTGAAACGGCGTGACGCAACGGCGCTGCTGTCGCAGCGCGAGGCACTGATCGACCTCTTGCTCGATGCGGTGGAAAGCGGCGCTTCGGTCGGCTTCGTGCTGCCGTTGACGCGCGAGGAAGCCGGCCGCTACTGGGACAGTCTTCTGCCGTCAGTCGCTGATGGCAGCCGGCTGTTGTGGACCGCCCTCGACGGCGCCGGCCTGGTCGGCTGTGTGCAGCTCGAACTCGCCACGAAGAAGAACGGATTGAACCGGGCCGAAGTGCAGAAGCTGCTGGTGCGGTCGCGCGCGCGCCGTGGCGGTGTGGGCCGCGCGCTGATGCAGGCACTCGAGGCTGCGGCGCTCGACTTGCGCCGCGGTCTGCTCTACCTCGACACCGAGGCCCGCTCCGGCGCCGAGGCGTTCTATCGCGCGCTCGGCTATACGTGCATCGGCGGACTGCCTGACTATGCGTGCAGTCCGGAAGGCGAATGGCGCGCCAACGCGATCTACTACAAGACCCTTTTCCCGCGGGGAACGACATGACGAGTTCTGCAGTGATTCCGGGCGAACTGCTGGCCGCGGACGGCGAGATCGAACTGAACGCCGGCCGCAAGACCCTGCGCGTGGCTGTGGCCAATACGGGCGATCGGCCGATCCAGGTCGGCTCGCACTTCCACTTCTTCGAGACCAACGCGGCGCTGCGCTTCGACCGCGCCGCCGCGCGCGGCTACCGCTTGAACATTGCCGCCGGCACGGCGGTGCGCTTCGAGCCCGGACAGGAGCGCGAGGTTGAACTGGTCGCGCTGGGGGGCGACCGCATCGTCTACGGGTTCAACGCTGGCGTGATGGGTCGGCTCGACACGAAGTTGCCGCAGCGAACGCCTCCCGGGAAACGCCAGCCTGGGAAGACGGCGAAGAAGCCAGCGAGAAAAGCGAGCCGCGCATGAAGATCTCGCGTCAGGCTTATGCGGAGATGTTCGGACCCACCGTGGGCGACCGCGTGCGGCTTGCGGACACCGCGCTCGTCGCGCAGGTCGAGAAGGACTACACCGTCTACGGCGAGGAAGTGAAGTTCGGCGGCGGCAAGGTGATCCGCGACGGCATGGGGCAGTCGCAGCGGATGTCTAAGGACTGTGCTGACACCGTCATCACCAACGTGCTGATCATCGACCACTGGGGCATCATCAAGGCCGACATCGCGCTCAAGGGCGGGCGCATCAGCGGCATCGGCAAGGCGGGCAACCCCGACATCCAGCCGGCCGTCACGATCGTCATCGGGCCGGGCACCGAGATCATCGCCGGCGAAGGCATGATCGTCACCGCCGGTGGCATCGACTCGCATATCCACTTCATCTGCCCGCAGCAGATCGACGATGCGCTTTATAGCGGGATCACGACGATGATCGGCGGCGGTACCGGGCCGGCGACGGGCACCTTCGCCACCACCGTCACGCCCGGCCCCTGGCACATGGAGCGCATGCTCCAGGCGGCCGACGCGTTTCCGATGAACCTCGGCTTCCTCGGCAAGGGCAATGCGTCGCTGGTGCCGCCGTTGCTGGAGCAGATCGAGGCCGGCGCCATCGGACTCAAGCTGCACGAGGACTGGGGCACGACGCCCGCGGCGATCGATGCCGCACTGACCGCGGCCGACAGGACCGACACGCAGGTTGCGATCCACACCGACACGCTGAACGAAGCCGGCTTCGTCGAAGCCTCGATCCGCGCCTTCAAGGGCCGCGTGATCCACACCTATCACACCGAAGGCGCCGGCGGCGGCCACGCGCCGGACATCATCAAGGTCTGCGGGGAGGCGAACGTGTTGCCGTCGTCGACCAACCCGACGCGGCCCTACACCGTCAACACGCTCGACGAGCACCTGGACATGCTGATGGTGTGCCATCACCTCGACGCCAGCATCGCCGAGGACATCGCGTTCGCCGAGAGCCGCATCCGCAAGGAAACGATTGCCGCCGAGGACATCCTGCACGACATCGGCGCGTTCTCGATGATCAGCTCGGACTCGCAGGCGATGGGCCGCGTCGGCGAGGTCGTCACGCGCACCTGGCAGACCGCGCACAAGATGAAGGTGCAGCGCGGGCCGCTCAGCGAGAAGGGCTTCAGCGACCCCGCTGCACACGACAACGCACGCATCAAGCGCTATGTGGCCAAGTACACGATCAACCCGGCGATCGCCCACGGCATCGCGCACGAGGTGGGCAGCGTCGAAGTCGGCAAGTGGGCGGACCTCGTGCTGTGGAAGCCCGCGTTCTTCGGCGTCAAGCCGTTCCTGATTCTCAAGGGCGGCACGATCGCCGCCGCCGCGATGGGCGACCCCAATGCGTCGATCCCGACGCCGCAGCCGGTGCACTACCGGCCGCA
>Ga0105103_10001281_pt1 | contig 13989 bp, 11 predicted proteins | sample PPLLaktember2015_2_FD_79107 | JGI IMG/M metagenome (GOLD analysis project Ga0105103, IMG submission 79107) | Freshwater sediment microbial communities from Prairie Pothole Lake near Jamestown, North Dakota, USA - PPLs Lake P7 Core (6) Depth... | ecosystem: Environmental > Aquatic > Freshwater >...
ACACAGGATGCGGGTTTATGTCCCATTCGGAACAAAGTGGTTTGGCTACTCCACACGGCGTTTGAAAGAGAATCCAAAAATGGCCAGCCATATCATTAAGGCACTATTCTATAAAGGGTAAACGACGCAGGACGCAGGACACAGGACACAGGACGCACGGCACAAGGCACACGGAAGACCTTGTCCGTGAGTTGTTCGTCGTATGCTGCGAGTCGTGCGTCGTGCGTCGTTCGTCGTGAACCGTAAGCCGTGCGTCGTTCGTCGTGAGTCCTTCCTCAATTCTTTTGACTTACCGTCTCGATGTATTTCTTATGGATCTGATCGAGTTCCTGCCTTGTAAGGTTTGATTTCATTGGTGCGGGCCTCTGAGGCAGTCCATTTATTAAAAGGTAGACTCCACCAACAAGCATAAACGGGCTGAGGCCCACCATCCTGTCTGAAGGGATGGTGCCTTTCTCGGATGCGTTTCTGAGGTTATTCTGGTGAATGACTGCATAGTTTGACTCGGGATCTCCCAATCTGCTTATTGCCATTCTTCCCTGATAACCCGAAACAGCCATATTATATTTGGCATTTTCCATCTCAGGAGTGGTTTCAGGCGCTTTAAAAATATCATATTTAAGGCTTTGCATCCTGGGGATTATTATTACCTCTCCGATTGAGAGAGTATCTGTTTTCATATAGACCCCCGCCATGAAATTGCGTCCTGTCAGGGTATCAGCCACATAAAAACTAGCAGGCTGGTAACCCAGAATGCTGAAAACCACGGTATCCCTCCTGCTTACACCGATTGAGAATGTTCCTTCTTCATCACTTATAGCAACAAACGATCTGTTTACAGTGATCTGGGAATTTGGGAGTGGTGTTAGAGTGGAGGCATCTCTGACAATCCCGCTGAAAATGATTTTGCTTTCCTGGGTTTTAACTGATTGTCCGTACCCGGAAGTAATGCAAATCATAATTATAAACAATATGAACCAGGCATTTTTCACAGAGCTGACTTGGTTAAAGCTTAAGTATCAATTCGTCAAGACGCCGTTTTGGAACATGGTGAATCTGCTTTTCATCCCTCCAGTATTTAACATCATTATTCATTATATCATCGACAATGATCGTTTCCACGGGCTTACCCAGGGCCAGAATCAGAAGAATCTCATAACTTTCAGGAATTTTTAATTCATCTCTCAGGGCATCCCTTTTAATTGAAGCGATCATACATCCGCCGAGGCCTGCCTCGGTGGCACCCAGCATAATACTCTGCGCAGCAATGCCATGGTCGACGTTGTATGCCTCCGTAATAGTTTTATCCCCCAGTATAATAATATATGCTGAGGGTCTTTCACCCTGAACAGGCCCGGACCACTCCTTAAGGTATCCGGCCCATGCAACGAAAGGGAAAATACTTTCGCAGAATTCAGGGGTATTGAAGATCAGGTATTTCAAGGGCTGCCTGTTTGCAGCCGATGCTGACATGCGGGCAAGATCGACCAGTCCTTCAAGCAGGTTCAGATCAACATGATGAGATTCATCAAAACGCCTGTACGATCGCGTTTTATAAATCAGATCCTTTAAGTTCATGGCATTCTTTTTAATCAGCTTTATTATTCTGCTATTTCCTGATTCCGTTTTTCTATTTTTCCCTTTTTCCTGACTTCCTCATTCTGTTTTTAAAAACGGTTGCCGATAATTTGCCAGTCGATAATTTCCCAGAACGCTTTGATATAATCGGGGCGTCTGTTCCTGTAATCAATGTAATAGGCGTGCTCCCATACATCGCATGTCAGAAGAGGCTTGAGACCCTTTTTCATGGGATTGCCGGCATTCGGCTCCTGAATTATCTGCAGCGTTCCGTCTTCCTTTACTGCCAGCCATGCCCATCCTGAACCAAAAAGGGTGGTTGCTGATTTGGTAAAAAGTTCCCTGAATGAATCGAAGGATCCAAACGAACTGCTTATTGCATCAGCAAGCCTGCCGGCAGGCGCTTTTAATCCGTTTTTTGAAAAAGATTCGAAATAGAAAGTGTGGTTCCAGATCTGGGCGGCATTATTGAAAACGGGACCATCGGCTTTTCTTATTATAGATTCGAGATCAGAATTTTCAAATCCGGTGCCGGGAATCAGGCCGTTAAGGTTATTAACATAAGCCTGATGATGTTTTCCGTAATGAAACTCAATGGTTTCAACGCTGATAAAGGGGGCCAGAGCATCTGGTTCATACGGGAGTTTAGGTAATTCGAATGCCATGGTATTTTTTGTTTTTGGTTAATATTGTGAAATTTCCGGTTGTCTCTAACAAAATTAGTCATTTTGAACCTCATTCATATAGAGGTCAGGTAAGAAAAATACGACCGGGCATAGAAGGTATTATCCCCTTTTCACCAGCAATCCTGAAAAGTTCAATCAAAGCCCTTCTGCCGGTGGCTCCTAGATCAAGGGAAAAATCATTTACGAAAAGGTTTATATGGTTCCTAATCACTGAACTTTCCATCTCCCTTGCATTTGCTTTTACAAAATCGAAGGAATCAAGCCAATTATCCCTCGCGTAAACAATGCTTCGGAGAAGTATCCTGTTAAATTTCAATGCAATTTCTTCGGGTATCCTCCGGTTAATCACTATGGAGCCGAGTGGAATCGGTAATCCGGTGAGCTGCTCCCAGAATTCACCCATATCTGCAATCTTGCGGAGTCCCATTTTCTGGTAAGTAAACCTTGTTTCGTGGATAATAAGACCCGCATCGGCTTCACCCCTTAAAATGACGGCTGGAATATCCGAAAAAAGATACTCTTTCTTATTCGCAGCACCAGGCCAGGCAATGCTGAACAGCAGGTTTGCAGTAGTAAACTTTCCCGGGATCGCTATTCTGGCATCTGTAAGCCTTTCCGGATCCAAAGGATTCTTGCTGATGAGAAGCGGGCCGTTTCCGAAGCCGAGTGCGCTTCCGGAATCAAGGATCAGGTAATCAACTGATGCAAATGCATAGGCATGACAGCTTATTTTCGTAATATCAACTTCGGAGGCGAATGCCCGATTATTCAACTCCTCAACGTCGGCAAGAAAATAATCAAACTCCAGTCCTTCAGTATCTATCCGTCCGTTGACGAGGGCATCAAAAATGAATGTATCGTTCGGACAGGGCGAAAAACCAAGTGTAAGTTTCATTTTATCCGAGAGTCAACAATACTTCCTTAAGTTTCACCGAAAGGTTTTCAAGGGCAAGCCCGATTTTCCATTTCTCCCTGTCGCGGGGCTCCACTTTGTTCGATATGGACCTTATAGCGAGAAAAGGGATATTTTCACTTATGCAAATGTAGAAAAAAGCAGCTCCTTCCATCGTTTCAATATCAGGTTTATATTTCTGTGTGATCATTTTGATTCTGCTTTCCGATCCAGTTGCAGAATTGACTGTTATAGCATGTACAGTACGGAGCAAGCGGGCTGCCTGAGAAACAAACCGGTTTTCAGAATTAAGCCTGCCAGCCTTAAATGGAAAGGCATCAGGGTCCTGCAATCCTGCCTCGGCAAGGGTCAGAAAACCTGATTTTGTTTCAATGCCGGCATCAGCAAAACAGTCTGAAACAGGAAGTACAACATCCCCGGGTTGAATTTCATTGCTATAACTGCCTGCAATACCGATATTTATTGCAAGATCATATACCAAGCCTGACGAAAGATGCTTTGTCATTGCCCAGGCTGTGGCAACCGATCCAATACCGGTCACGACAGGAAATAATTCCATGCCAGGTATGATCGTTAGACAATCTGCTTCAGCAGAAGTTGCTGCAACCGCTAAAATCTTCAAAGGCATTTTTACGGGATACAGGGTTTGATTCAATAACACCATAAATATATTGTTTTAAGATTGAAAAAGATCAACATTAATGGTTAATATTGCAGCTTTGACGATCAGCTTATGATCTACATCACACGAAAGGAGCAATTCTGTGCAGCCCACAGGATGTACAGGAAGGATTGGTCAGATGAAGAAAACCTAAGGGTTTTCGGCAAATGTTCAAATCCCAACTGGCATGGCCATAATTATGTTCTTCATGTCACGGTAAAGGGAGAAATTTCTGAAGAGACCGGCTTTTTCATAAATCTCAGCAGGCTCAAGGAAATTATAAAGGATAAGATCATTGATAAGGTTGATCACAAGAATCTGAATCTTGAAGTCACCTTTATGAGCGGAAGAATTGCAACAACAGAGAATCTGGCACTGGCAATCTGGAATGAGTTGAAACCGGTTATTGAAAATGAAGGTGCACTTCTTCATTGTGTAAAAATCGGAGAAACTGAAAATAATAGTATTGAATATTATGGCTGACAGTATGGAAACGATCAATAACGGCAGCGGTAAGTCCCTGAAAGGGTATAACAAAACCGAAACGTGGGATGCTGAAACAATAAAGGAATTGGCGTCTTCTTATTACAAGGTCCTTAAGCTGATAGGTGAAGATCCTGAACGCGAAGGACTTAAGGGGACACCTGTGAGGGTTGCCAAGGCTATGAGTTTCATGACAATGGGTTACGTTCAGGTTCCATGTGAAATTATAAATTCGGCAAAGTTCAAGGAAGACTACAAACAGATGGTCATTGTCAAGGATATTGAGCTTTATTCGATGTGCGAACACCACATGCTCCCGTTCTTCGGTAAGGCACATGTGGCGTATATCCCAAATGGTTATATTACAGGACTAAGCAAGATTGCCAGGGTTGTCGAGGCCTTTGCCCGGCGCTTGCAGGTCCAGGAAAGACTGACTGTTCAGATACGCGACTGCATGCAGGATTGCCTCAGTCCACTCGGGGTTGCCGTTGTGATTGAAGCCCAGCATATGTGCATGCAGATCAGGGGAATACAGAAGCAGCATTCAGTTACAACGACTTCAGCCTTCACCGGAATCTTCCTTGAAAACCTGAATACCCGTGAGGAATTTGTTCATCTGATCGGATCAACCCTTCATTAATAACTATGAAAGCTTATGTTTTCCCAGGTCAGGGTGCACAGTTTGCAGGAATGGGCAAAGATCTCAATGAGAGATCAGCAATTGCGAGGGATCTGTTTGAAAAGGCAAACACATTGCTTGGATTCCGTATCACCGACCTGATGTTCAACGGCACCGATGACGACCTGAAACAAACCAGGGTAACCCAGCCTGCCATTTTTCTGCATTCCTCAATTCTTTCGGCATTGCTGGCTGATTCATTTAAGCCTGAAATGGTTGCAGGACATTCACTTGGTGAATTTTCCGCCCTTGTAGCCTGCAAAACCCTTTCGTTTGAAGACGGACTAATGCTTGTTTCTGCCAGGGCACACGCCATGCAAAAAGCCTGCGAAGCATCCCCGTCAACTATGGCAGCGATTATCGGCCTCGACGACAATGTGGTGGAAAGAACATGCGCTGAGATTGATGAAATAGTAGTACCGGCCAATTACAATAGTCCGGGACAAATAGTTATCTCGGGTTCAAATGAGGGCATTGAAAAGGCAATCGGAATCCTTAAGGGCAAAGGAGCTAAAATGGCAGTCAGGCTTGCCGTGGGAGGAGCCTTTCATTCTCCTCTTATGGAATCCGCAAGGATCGAGCTCGAAAAAGCTATTCATAATACACATTTCAACAGACCGGTCTGTCCGGTTTACCAGAATGTTACGGCCCAGCCGTCATCCGACCCTGAGGTAATTAAGGCAAACCTTGTTGCACAGCTGACATCACCGGTCAGATGGACCCAAACGATCAGGGCGATGATTTCGGACGGTGCAGTTTCATTTACTGAGATTGGTCCCGGAAAAGTGCTTCAGGGCCTTATCAAAAAAATCGATAAGGAGATCATAACCGATTCGGTTTCATAATCACACCCTTGTGGCTTCTGCCATCAACCATAATTTCAAGGGGTTTCTCAAACCTGAGATGCCTGATATGGTCATCCTCATAAATACTTTCAATGCCATCAAGGAAATCAACATCATACGATCCTTCCTTAATAAATGGATTAATAGTAAAGTAGCCTATGCGGAATGATGTGAGGTTCTGGAAGAAATGTGTTCCCTGGCTGGGATCGATCCTGTACGATTTCAGTCCCGATTCAATTATTATCCTTGCTGCCGAGATCTGTGGCCATCTGACTGGTATCCCCAGCCATGGATCGGTAGAACCCCACCGGCCAGGGCCAATCAGCACATAGCCGGTACCCTGTTTGACGAATTCGCTGTTGATCCTCTCAATCTCAATGGCTATATCCTTGTTTTTTGCCGGATTGAACGATTCTGGCCTGACATACACAATGTCGCGTATACCCTTGAACACTCCATTCCCAAGAGCCGATTCTGAAAAAATAATCGTATCCTCTGTCCTTATATTTCCGAGGCTTATGACAGAAGTCTCGTCGGTGTGCACAATTGGCCTGATCTGAAGGAAGTTGAAGATCTTGGGGGCACCCGGCGGTGTTTCCAGATTTGCTGCAAATTCGATCTCGATCGGATTATTCATTTCATACTGGCCCAGATCGAGCAGGGTGTTCAGGATATCTGCAAGCGGAAAGAGCTTGTGCTGCAAAACGTTCGCAAAGGTAATTATTCGTTTTCCCGGGTGGCTTATCCCGTCGCGCAGAATATTGTTGTTGTAATCGTATGTTGATGCAGCATATTTCATTGCCCCGTCATTGTTGATTTCATTCACCCCAAGCTTCAGAATGTTAATTCCATCGTCGGTTGAGGGAACAAAACTGTCGATCTTCAGGTCAAGAGCCCGGAACTCCTTCTGCGTATCCCTCAAAGCCGTTTCAGTTGAAGAAAGCTGCAGGATTTTTTTATAGTGCCTGGGTGAGAACCTGAGCGACAATCCTCCCTCAACGATCAGCTTGCCCAGGCCAAAAGCAATGTTGGCTATTCCGTCTTCGGCTTTTTCAGAACCGATGGGGTAGTAATTTATCGACTGTGCAACTCCCGACAGGGTCGGGTAAAAAATGTCACCGTGCCTGTTTCCGCAGACTTCCTGAAGGATTATTCCCATTTTTTCCTCATCAATCACGTTTGCGGTGGCAGTCATGTATGCCTTGCTACCCCTGTAATAAACTGAAGCATAAACCTCCTTTATTGCATCAGAAATCATTTTAACCATGATCTTGTTATCGGGATGCCTCGGGATCATATATGTTGAATATATCCCTGCAAAAGGCTGATAATGTGAATCTTCAAGTTTACTGGAAGATCTTACTGCGATCGGATGGTTTCTTGAAACCGTAAGGATTGCATAAAAATCCTGGTAAACCCTGCCTGGAAGTTCTGCACTAAGGAATCTGTTGAGTATTTCCTCGTCCGGAAGATCTGAAAGGGCAACCGTATACAGATTATTATGATCCATGAACTCATCAAAGATATCGGTGCTGAGGACCACTGTCCTTGGTATGGTGATCAGGACATCCGGAAATTTATTAAATAGCTTGTGTGTCTTTATTATTCTGTTAATAAATGCAAGGCCCCTGGCTTTTCCGCCTATCGATGCATCCCCTATCCTTGAAAATACCTGGTATTCATCGTAACTGCTCTTGTCAAACTTGGCTATTACGCCTCTCCCCTTGCCGAGCCTGAAACTTGAAATTGCGACATAGAGGAACCGGCGCATCTCATCCATGGTCTCAAAATCCTCTTTCCTGATATATTTGAACATCTGGGCTACCGGGAAAAGGGCTCTGGCATTCAGCCATTTTGAAAAATGGTTCCTTGTTGCGTGATATTCGAGTGTCTTGTCGGGAATCGTAAGAAGTTTCTGCTGAAGGCTCTGCAGATCGGTTGCAATAGCTATCGGTTCCATTGTGTCGGGATTCTTGAATACAAACGGGCCGAACGCAAGGTTCTGAATAATGAAGTTCCTCAATTCGAGCGACAGCGACTTGGAATATTTGTTAATGAACCCTGCTCCAAGCTCCTCGGCAATTTTCTTATGGACCTGGCTCGATGACTGGATAAGGAAAGGCACCTTGTCGTCATCAGCCATAACAGCTTTGCACAATTCTATGCCGGCATTCTCATCATTAACATTATCCTTTTTGTAACTGATATCCGATATCACTCCAAGCACGTTGTACTTATACTTTTTATAGAGATCGAGTGCATCGTTGTAATTGTTTGCGAGAAGGATTTTTGGCCGGCCCCTCATCTTAAGCATCCGCTGATGCTCGTTCAAGGCTTCACGTTGAAAATCGATCGATTGCAAAAGGACTATCCTGTAAATATTGGGCAGATATGAAGAGATGTACCTGATTGAGTTCTCGACGAGGATAATTGCCTGAACACCTATGTTCTCAATATCATAGTCCGCATTCATCTTATCTTCGATCAGTTTTATGATCGCAAGGATAAGCGAGGCATCGCCCAGCCAGCAGAAAACATAATCTATCGCACTTAGATCCTCACCTTCGAGCCTTATCGAAACCTCCCTTGAAAAGTATGTCAGGACAACGATGGGGATATGTTCATACCTGGCCTTTATCATCTTTGCAAGCGCAAACACATCAGTGCCTCTAAGGCTGAGCATTGAAATGACAAGATCAACATTGCCCTTTTCAAGTATTCTGAAAGCATCCTCCGCATTATCAGTCTGTACGAATGTTGGAGGATACCTCAGGTTGAGCGAGACATATTCATTGAATATCTGCTCATCAATCCTTCCATCCTCCTCGAGCATGTAATTGTCGTAATTACTGCATATTATCAACACACGGTGAATGCGCTTCTGCATGAGGAGGTCAAAGGAGGTATCGGTGAAATCATATTTCTGCAAATCGAGTATCCCTTCAATGATCGTCATCTGTCGCTTTTTTAATGATTCATTGAAATAACGGCCATACCTTTTTTCCCATCCATGCGTACAAGAAGTGGCTTTTCAAATCTTATGTGCCTGATAAATTCACCTTTATCGAGAACCTCCTGATTTCTGATCTTGTCCCAGCAAACCGAATCCTTATCGGAATTCTGGTTCACCGAAAAATAACCGACATTCATCGAGGTTACGTTATGAAAGAAATGGGATCCGAGGGAAGCGTCAGGATGAAAATCAGGCAGTGAAACCTCCACAATTACTTTAGCTCCCGATATCTGAGGCCAGGTTACCGGAATTCCAAGAAATCTGTCGCGGCTGCCCCATCTTCCCGGACCCATCAATATATATTTCCTGTCTTCCCTGATCATTTTCTCATTGACAGATGCGATTTCCTCAGCCATGGCTGTCGTGAGCTTATTGTCAAATTTCTCAGGTTCAATGAAAATAATATCTGTCATCCCGTTTATCAATCCATTGCCCATGCTCTTGCTGCTTAAAAGTATCAGGTCATCTTCACTGACTGAAGCGGGGTCAATATTATAACCGGCTCCCGTGCCAAGCAGGGGCTTTATCTGAAGCAGGTAGAAGGAAGCATTTCCAGATTCGTCCCTGGTAAGGTCAACTGCAAACTCAATTTCAACAGGGGTGCCGCAGGCTTCGGTTACAACATCAAGCACAGTCTTAAGAGCAGGTGCCAACGGTATATAGTTGTATTTCAGTATATCGGCAAAATTGATCACCCTCGGTCCGGGAGAATCGAGACCCGGATTGATTGTATCATTGTCGGGATTCAGTACTGATGCGATATGATTAAGAGTGCCGTGTTTTTCCGCATCGCTTATATCAAGCATCTTCAGCCCCGCATTTTCCCCTTCAAGAAGGTTAAGCTCCTTTACTGACATGTCGACGGCATAAAACCTTACCTGAGAGTTCCTGCAGAGATCCTTCTGGGATATTATCTCAAGTGCGGGATAGGCGGGAGAAAACCTGTATGTCATATTCCCTTCCATTACATATTGTCCCAAACCCAGCGCAGTGACTGCGAATCCGTCTTTAGGGGTCATGTGGGCAACAGGATAAAAGTTGAAAGACTGGGCCGATCCGCTTATATGCGGATAGAAAGCATCATCATAACTGTGTCCGACAACCTCCTGTATCACAACAGCCATTTTCTCAAGCTCGATTTTATAGTTAATCGCTTCAAAATATGCCCGTGCATTTTTTGAATAAACTGAAGCGAAAACAAGCTTTATTGCGTCTGACAATTGCATCTGCCTGATTTCCGTATCGGGATTGTTATTTGGTAAAAGGTATGTCCCGAAAATCCCTGAAAACGGCTGACTCATGGAGTCTTCAAAAAGGCTTGAAGATCTGACTGCAATGGGCCTGTTAATCTTCCGGAGGAAAACTTTCAGTTTTTTCTCGAGGGTATAGCTCAGGCTGCCATCCATAAAGGCCTTTTGAATCAGTTCATGGTCCTTTTCCTCCTTGACAAGGGTCCAGAGATGGTTCCGTTCCATGAACATATCAAACTCGTCAGTACCGATTACTGCCGTAACGGGAGTTTTGATATTTATACCTGGGATAAGCCTTCCAAGTTCAAAACTATATATCAGGGTGTTTATGAAAGCGAGTCCTCTGCCTTTTCCTCCCAGTGAACCCGGAGTAATGCTTACAACATTGGTTTCATCAATATTGGCCGTCTCTTCAAAATTTATAACTCTGCCCTTATTCAGCTCCTGCCTCCTCTTCCTGATAATATCCAGAAGGAATTCCCTCAGCTCCCTGAGGCTTTTAAAATCCGTGACCTTAATGGGATTTATCTGTTTTGCAATCTTTACCTCACCTCTTGCCATGAGCCACAATGAAAAATGGTTCTTCATGGCATGATAGGCCAGGGAATCCTCAGGAACAGTTTCGAGGTAGGCTTCAAACTCTTTCATTGATTTGGCAACAGCGATCTGCCTGCCGCTGTTATCCCTGTAAACAAAATGACCAAATCCAAGATAATAGTTAATGAATGATTTCAGGTCCTGCAGAAGACTCTCAGAGTTTTTATTAATGAAGTTAGATTTGAGGGTAAAAGCATATCTGGCGCTTTCAGGATCAGAAGATTGAAGAACAGTAGGCAGATTCGGTAAATGAGACTTAATATGCTGGATTAGCTCAAATCCTGCTTTTTCGTTCATTTTATCATTCTTCGGGAAAGCCATATCAGAGATGACACACAGCAGGTTATCACGGTAATTATTGAAAATGGCAATTGCACTTTCCCAGGTCGAGGCAAGAAGAATTTTTGGTCGTGCCCTGAGTTTTAGGACCTTGTACAATTCATCCGTTGAAACATCCTGAATAAGGTTTTTGGTCTGATCCATCACCAGGCTGTAAAGCATTGGAAGATAGCTCGAATAATAATCGGCTGAATCCTCAACAAGCAGTATAACTCCGGTAAGTCCCTTCTGGGTATCATTTTCAACGTTTACCCTGTCCTCAAGCTGTGAAACCATGGCAAAAAACACCTTCGACTCACCGGTCCACACAAAATAATTGTCAAATGGCACCTTTAAAGCTTTCTGCCTTATGACAAAAGCTATGTCGGCAGGATTGTTAAGAAGAAGGTATGTCGGAAGATAGGGATATTTGTCCTTTATCTTCCTGCACAGGTCCATCGGGTTATCCTTGTCGACGCCGATCATGACAATGACCATATCGTAATGCCTGGCCTTCAGTCTGTTAAAAGCCTCTTCCTCGCTCGACACACCTGTAACCCTTGGTATTGAGGTAAGGCTCATATGATAATATTCCCCGAGTATATGATCAGCAAACCGCCCTTCTCCTTCAATCGAATAGGCATCATATAGGTTCGCAACAAGGAGGATCTCCTTTACCTTAAAGGGCTGAAGATCGTGGAAGACATCCCTTTCAGCATTGTGCCTGTCGAGGAATTTCTGAAGTAGCTTTTTGCTTGAAATCTGTGTGTAATCATCCTCTTCCTTTTTGGGGATACTTGTTGTCCGGATGATATCCCTTGCCCTGAAGCTGTTTATGAAACCGGTTATCAGGCTTGAGATATTCAGGAGAAGATCCCTTTCTTCCTTAAGGAACGGACCTTCATTTTCTTCCCTGAACTCCTTTAAATAAAAGATCTCAATGGTTCCAGTTTCATCATCTATAGTGTTGAATTCCTGGGTCATTTTCCACTTCGTTTCCCTGAATTCCAGAGATTCAAATTCTTTCCCCATGAATGAGATCCTGGCAACGGTATATTCTGGATACTGCCAGGCAGCTGGCAACAGGAGGGATATCTGCTGAAGGGTTTCGTCAATTGGCTTGCCTTCCTTAAGAATATATGTGGTTTGATTAATGCAGCCAAGTTCCTTAAGCCTTTCCCGCTGCTCATGCATTAATCGTCGGAATTCAGGACTTATATCGGCATTGGCAGGCATAGGACTCAAAATTAATCGACTTTCCAGACTGATCCGCTGTTAAGCAGATCATCCATATTCTTGATTCTGGACGTATTCCTCACTTCAGTTATCTGCTGCTCAAGATCCCTTTCATACGTTTGTCCCGGAACTGACCTTATTACACCCAGTGCTACAGGATATTCTGGATATCTCATGTTTGCAAGCATATACTGGATCCCCGGATTGGGCTCGGTTGCATCGTGAACCAGGATATTCTTTTCAGTGATGCCATTATCACCAAGTTTAACGACCCTCAGCTTAAGTCCGTCAAGTATAAGGCCCTTGTCGTTCCCTTTTCCGAATATCATGGGTTCACCATCCTTCAGAATTATGGTTCTGTCGTCCCTGACCTCTTTCCCTGCCACTTTATCATGTATTCCGTCGTTGAAGATAACACAGTTCTGAAGAACCTCAACCACAGAGGTGCCCTTATGCCTGGCAGCTTCGATATATATCAGGGTCGAAAGAGATACATTGGTATCGAGTGTCCTGGCGAAGAATTTGCCTTTAGCACCAATTACAAGTTCCCCGACCGAAAATGGTTCTTCAACGGTTCCAAAAGGTGAGGTTTTGGTTACCAACCCCTTTTCGGATGTAGGTGAATACTGCCCCTTGGTCAGACCGTAGATCTCATTGTTGAAGAGTAATATGTTAATATCGATATTACGCCTGACCACATGGATAAAATGGTTGCCTCCGATTGCAAGAGCATCACCATCGCCGGTGATCTGCCATACTGAAAGTTCAGGATTTGCAATTTTTACACCGCTGGCAATAGCCGAAGCCCTTCCATGAATACCATGAAATCCGTAGTTATTCATATAATAGGGGAATCTCGAAGAGCATCCTATACCTGAAATAAATGCAAATTTCTCCCTTGGAATTCCAAGTTCCGCGAGTGCCTTCTGAACAGCACTAAGCACTGCATGATCACCACATCCGGGACACCATCGCACTTCCTGGTCGCTTTTAAAATCCTTCGGACTGATCTGATTTGATACTGTTTCAGTCATAATCTTATTTTTGCAATAGTTTTAAGCATTTTTCCTTTATTTCCCTTATCGTAAAGGGGAGACCCTGGACCTTGTTAATCTGCTCATAATGGAATTCCGGATATTTCATCCGGAGGTAGTTCGCAAACTGGCCAAGGTTTAGTTCACATACCACAATCTTTTTAAACCTGCTGAAGATCTCCCTTACGTTGCGCGGAAGGGGATTGATATAGTTGAATGTGACATTGCTGATTTTAAAACCCTCCGCCTGCAATTCGCGTACTGCCATTACACGATATCCGTAGGAACCTCCCCATCCCACGACAAGAAGGTCGCCGGAATCTTCCCCGCTTACTGTCAGATCAGGTACTTTCTCAACAACCCTGGCGACTTTCTCTTCCCTCAGGCCTACCATCAGTTCATGATTCTCAGGAACATATGAAACTGTACCCTTTACTGTCTTTTCGAGTCCACCGATGCGATGCTCGAGATTTGGCGTGCCTGGAATAGCCCAGGATCTGGAGAGTCTTTGAGTGTCCCTCTTATACGGATAATAGGGAAGCTCACTGTCGCTGGCAAAAGGAGGCTTTATTTCCGGGAGATCAGCCATATCAGGGATTCTCCAGGGTTCTGTTCCGTTTGCAAGATATCCGTCAGTCAGAAGAATTACCGGTGTCATATGTTCCAGTGCGATCCTTGCTGATTCAAAGGCAAACC
>Ga0105103_10001282_pt1 | contig 13979 bp, 10 predicted proteins | sample PPLLaktember2015_2_FD_79107 | JGI IMG/M metagenome (GOLD analysis project Ga0105103, IMG submission 79107) | Freshwater sediment microbial communities from Prairie Pothole Lake near Jamestown, North Dakota, USA - PPLs Lake P7 Core (6) Depth... | ecosystem: Environmental > Aquatic > Freshwater >...
ATGCCGACAAGATGTTCCGGCAGCAACAATAATTGTATCCTTTTCAGAAGCCCTGACAGCTGGAAACAACTTTAATTCACCAACCTTCATCGACAAATCATAATGTTCTTTTTCATATCCAAAAGATCCTGCCATACCGCAGCAACCCGATTTAATTTCCTCTACATTATAATTTTCAGGCAATTGAAGCATATTTTTTGTTGAAAGGGTTGATGAAATTACCTTTTGCTGACAATGTCCATGAAATATCACTTTTCTTGCCTGCTTTGTGAAACTATCTTTACTAATATTCCCTTTCGATACCTCACGACTAATAAACTCTTCAAAAGTAAAAGTGTTTTTAGCAAGCGATTTGGCTTTTATTTTATCATCACCTCTTAATAAATCGGGGTATTCATCGCGGAAAGTTAATATTGCTGATGGTTCAACACCAATTAAAGGAATATTTTCATTTACACAATCAGTATAGAGCATTACATTTTTATAAGCTAATTTTTTTGCATTTAATAAAAACCCTTTTGATAAATAAGGCCTACTACTATCAGCATTTCTCAATACGATAATTCTATAACCAAGCTTGTTCAATAGCTTCACTGCTTTTATACCAATAGGTACATCGTTAAAATTAGTAAACTCATCGACAAAAAGATAAACTGACTTAGCACTGTCGCTACAAGTTTTATTAATCTCAGTAAGATTTTTATTGAGCCATTTGCGGAATGTCTTCCTGTAAACCTTTGGTAATGAACGCTTTTTAGCAAACCCAATGATTGACTTCACCATTTCTGATAATATCTTACTATTAATCACTGCATTATAAAGTCCGGCAAAATAAGACGCTATTTGTTGAAGCTTTGTATAATTTGCAATAAGCCATGTTCGTAGAGGTATTCTATTCGATTTATAGTATTGATATAAAAATTCGGCTTTAAGCTTAGCCATATCAACACCCGATGGGCACTCTGATTTACAACCCTTACATGAAAGGCATAGATCAAGAATTTCGTAAAGCTCTTTATTATTGAAAGGGTTTTGCTTACCACTACTAGTAATTATTTCGCGGAGCATATTGGCCCTGGCCCTTGTGGTTTTATCCTCGTCGCGCGTTGCCTGGTAACTGGGACACATAATACCACCTATTTCGGCTGATTTTCTGCAGTCGGCTGACCCATTACATTTTTCTGCAAGTCGAATAAAGCCCATATCGTCAGAGAAATCTAAAACGGTATCGAATTCAGGGGTTTCCAGGCCGGGAGTAAATCTTAATGATGAATCCATAGGGGGAGTATCGGTGATTTTGCCAACATTAAACACTCCGTCGGGATCCCATGCCTTCTTAATCTCTTTAAGTAACTGATAGTTATCATCACCGATCATCAATGGTATAAATTCTCCACGCAAGCGGCCATCGCCATGCTCTCCACTAATAGAACCTTTATATTTTTTAACCAATTTGGCAGTTTCGTATGCAATAGTCCGAAATTGCTTAACACCTTCAGTGGTTTTCATATTGATAACCGGGCGTAAATGTAATTCACCCGTTGCTATATGAGCATAATAAACACAACTAAGACCGTTTTCGGTCAACACTATATTCAAATCATTTATGTAATCGGTCAGATATTCAGGTAAGACAGCTGTATCTTCAATTACCGGCACTGGTTTAGGGTCGCCGGGAATATTGGAAAGTAAACCTAAACCAGCTTTACGTAATGCCCATACTTTGGAAATATCACCACCATAAAGTAAAGGGAAGCTATAGCCAAAATTATTTGCTTTTAGTTCTTCGATTAAAGCCAAAGAATATTTTTCAACTTCATCTTTGGTATGAAATGCAAACTCTACACAAAGTAAAGCTCCCGGCTCACCTTGTATAAAAAATCTGTTTTTGCTGTGCTCTATACTGCTCTTTGTACATTCAAGAATAAAATTATCGATTAGTTCAATGGCAACTGGTTTATGTTTCAGGGCTATTATATTAGCTTTTAATGAATCAGCAATAGAATTAAGATGTACTACCAACAGACCTGTTTCTTTTGGTGGCAAGTCGACACAGTTAAGTTTTATTTCTGTCGAAAACATTAATGTCCCTTCAGAACCAGCGAGTAACCTGCAAAAATTAAATTCGGTACCATTATTGGTAAATGGTTCATTATTTAGCAACAGATCAACTGCATAACCAGTATTTCTTCTATGCAGGCGAGGGTCGGGAAATTCTTTTTTAATACGTTCCTTGTTCGTTTCATCAGAAAGAATGTCTCGGATATTCCTGTATATTTGACCTTCAAGATTACTTAAATTGCATTTCTCATTAAATTCAGAATTGCTAAGCTTCCCAAAAACAACTGCAGAGCCATCGCTAAGGAAACCTTTTATTTCAAGGGTATGATCGCGTGTACTTCCATAAACTAATGAGTGCGCCCCGCACGAGTTATTACCTACCATGCCTCCCATCATACAGCGATTTGAAGTTGATGTCTCCGGCCCAAAGAAAAGATTATGTTTTTTAAGTACCTGATTTAGCTCATCAAGTACAACACCTGGCTGAACCCTTACCCACTTTTCTTCTGTATTGATTTCCAGAATTTTATTCATGTACTTTGAGCAATCAACAACCAGGCCGCCACCTACTACCTGTCCAGCAATGGATGTTCCTGCAGTTCGGGGAATTAAAGAAAATTTATATTTATTGGCCAACTTAATTGATTCCAAAATATCATCCTGAGAACTGGCAATAACAATAGCAACGGGTTTTTCTTTATATGCAGAGGCATCCGTAGAATATATAGTCCTGTGAACCTCGCTTGTTAATACTTCTCCTTTAATAACATCATCTAATTCTTTATAAAATCTAGTGTTAATTGACATATCAATATCGTCTTATGTTGAAATTTTATTTAGTTATTTTTATTTGATCTTTTTAACCTAGTTAATTCATAAATGTCATTCATTATGTTGGTTACGATTAAGTTACACTAATTTTTTTGCAAAAACAAAGTGTAACTAAATCGGGTTAACTTGCTTTAGCACAGATTAAACACAGAATCTATGAATAGGGCAAGTTAATAAATCAAATACCATAAAAAATGTTCGCTAAAATAATAAAAGAAAAAACTGCACATTCTATTTTTTTGACAAAAGCTTTATAAACTTCCATTGCAGCGTTATTAATGTAACTGATATAATAATCAAGAATGACGTTATAAGAAAATTATACTTATTTACCTTATTATAGATTATAATAGATTTATAAGATTGATTAGCTTTAAATTAGAAAATATAAAATATAATTAAAACGTTATAATGTAGATAATCAAAGCGTTATATAATTTACGGTGAAAACGTTATATAAGAGTCTTGCAAACTATCTGTAAATATTGTATTTTTAAAACAGATGTCAAATAAATATACAAACATGATAGTACATAGCAGTAAAAACGTGAAAATTGAGTATGAACCTTCAAAAAAGAGGTTAACTCAAACATGGACAGGGTTTATACAGTCCAAAGATTTCAGGGTAGCAATAGATGCCTCTGTTGATTTTGCCGGAAAAAATCCAGTTCATACAATTGTATCCGACACTCTCTTACAAGGTGTTGTAAAACCTGAAGATACTGAATATGCCAGTTCAGTAATGCCAAAATTAATTAGTAAAGGATTAAAAGGAATGGCCTTTGTAATTCCTGAAAATATCTTTACTCAACTATCTCTTAAGAAATTTGCTGGTGATGAAAAAAGTGAAAAGGTCCAATACTTTAAAACCAATTCAGAAGCTAATTCCTGGTTGGATAAATTATAAGTTCTAAAGATTTCACTTTTCTATTTATCCGTTATTTCTTAATTTTTCTAACTCCTTAGCATTACTTGCCATAAGGAAAAAATATTATTTGTTATTAAACAAGAGGGATACAATAATTTCAACTCTTTACATAATCTGTAACAATGTATACATTTCCACCACCGAAAATATATGATGCCCTGGATTGTATTATGCGTTATTATCCAGATCGGTATACCGATATAGCTAAAATTGAGATCGAAACACTATTAAATCATTGTTTAAATGATATTAGTAATGATTCGGAAAAATTTCTGACAACATTAATAATTAAGTCCTTGCACAATTTTATTGGGCCAACAGGAATTGAGGAACATATTTATTTAAAAAGGTATGAAATTACCCAGATAGAATTATTTAACCTTCTTATTAAGGAATTCCCTTTTGTGAAATGGGGACATGAAATAGTTAATAACTTAATATGTAGCAGATTAATTAATACAAATAAGGCAATTATTATTGATATTGGCATTGGACAGGGAATACAGATGATTAACCTGCTTAATAAGCTAAAACCATTAAAAAATCTTGAACAAGTTGTTATATTGGGAATTGAACCATTTGAAGATGCTTTGAATTTGTCAGTTCAGAATATGAATAATATTAAGCCTGAACTACCCTTTGATTTAGAATTTATACCATTGAAAGGTTTTATTCAGAATATCGACATCGACACCCTTAAACGCACTCTTGACGGTTATGAAGGCAGGACTATTATAAATTCTTCACTGGCTATGCACCATATACAAACCCTGGAAGAAAGAATAGGTGTGCTTAATACCCTGAGAGAGCTAGATCCATACGCCATTGTGCTGGTTGAACCTAATATTGACCATTATGAACCTGATTTCTATAGAAGGTTCCAAAATTGTTATCAGCACTTTTATCATATTTTCAAAGTTGTTGATTCATTAAATATTGATAATAAACTGAAAAATGGACTTAAAATGTTTTTTGGCCGGGAGATTGAAGATATTATAGGTAATAAAAACGAGGAACGATATGAAAAGCATGAACCTGCTTATCGTTGGATTGAGAAACTAATTAATAGTGGTTTTATTGTAAAGAATAATTTTATGAGCGATTTGCCAACAATTGAAGGCGGGGTAAAAATAGGGTTTAATGAACAGGGGTTTTTAGGTTTCAGCTTTGCTGCTGAAACCTTATTGGCAGTAATTTATGCCGTATCGGATAACCGAAATACCTGATTTGTCATAGTTTAAATAATAATTTAACATGGACCCGGATTTATCACTACTACAAGGTATTTTTGGAAAATATCTCCTGAATACTAAAACACGTCTTCCTTCGGATATCGCCGAGGCTGAAATCAGGCTCGACAGAAACGAATCAGCATACGAAATAAAAGATGAAATTAAAGAAAACGTACTTAGAAAAATAACAAGTATTACGTGGAAAAATTATCCTCCCCCGTATTATACCGATCTTGAAAATACAATCGCCGATTATTGTGGTGTAAAAAAAGGACAGGTTGTTACGGCTTCAGGGTCAGCTTCAATTATTACCACACTGCTTAATTATTTTACAATTAACAACAAACAAATTGTTGCAGCTTATCCATCTTTTTCTCTTTATGAATATCACTGTTCAACTTATGGAATTCCATTAGAAAGATGGAAGCTGAATGCTGATCTTGAATTCGATATGTCGCTATTACCTGAATTAAGGCCATTCTCTCTTGTAATTTTTGCATCTCCTAATAACCCTACAGGAAATCTTATAAAAACAGATGATTTAATTAATATTTTACATAATTACCCAAACAGTTTTTTTATAATTGATGAAGTATATCATGAATTTTCGGGTACTTCAATACAATCATTAATTGATGAATATCCTAACCTGCTGTTATTAAGATCATTTTCAAAAACATTTTCAGCGGCCGGATTAAGGATAGGCTATGCGCTTGGAAACCATTTAATTATTGAGCAAATAAGGAAATTAATACTGACTTTTAGTTTGAATTACCTATCCATGCAATTTGTATCCACTATATTGTCTGATAAAGAATATGTTAGTGAAATACATAGCAATATTCAGAAAACCATAAAAGAACGCGAAAGGGTATTTCTTAAATTATCGGAATTATCGCGTGATTATAAAAAGTTTACCATCAAAAAATCATATGGCAATTTCATTCTTATCAGGTTTATTGCTGATGAGTTTTATACGAGGTTTAGCGATCTTTTAAGAAAATCGCATATTATATTACTCGATGTTTCAAATATCGAGGTTTTGCGCAATTCTTATCGATTTACAATGGGCAAACTCGAAGAAAATGAAAAGGTTATTCGCTTGTTAATGATCGTATAATGCTATATATCAACTAATTATCTATCTCCTTTGTAATTGCAATTGCAGCTATTGTCCCATCAGCAATAGCTGTTGTAATTTGACGATATTTTTTACTTTTAACATCTCCAACTGCGAATATACCTTCAATATTTGTTTTCATATCCTCGTCGGCCTTTATATAATTCCAATTATCTAGTTCTAATTTATCAGTAAAAAGTTGAAGGTTTGGTTTCATTCCAATGAAAATAAAAACACCATCGGAAGGTATAATTCGCTTATCCCCGGTATTTACATCTTCAATTTCAGTAATCATTTTATCATCTTTTCGTGAAAAAGACCTGGGCTCATGCGATAAGATTATTTCAACCTTAGGATTCGCTTTTATCTTCTCCTGGGCCATCATATTTGCCTGCAACTTATCGAACTGGTGAATTATAGTAACTTTGCTGGCAAACTTTGTAATAAAATCAGCTTCTTCAATTGCTGAATTTCCACCACCAATGACAATAACTTCTTTTCCAACATAGTATTTTGCATCGCAGGTAGCACAATACGAAATACCACTGCCCTTAAACTCCTGCTCACCGGGTATATTCAATAAGTTTGGTGCTGTACCGGTAGCAATAACAATCTTTTTCGCTTTTATAGTCTCATATTCATCGATAATAATTTCCTTATTAATAAGATCTACTTTGGTTACGTCGACAGCTACTTTATAGGTTGTACCACATTTCTTGGTTTGTTCGCTCATATTATGAGATAACATGTATCCTGGCTGAGGATCGATGAACCCCGGATAGTTAGAAACCTGATGGGTTGTGGATACATGCCCCCCTGGTAAAGCTGTGTCAATGAGAATAGTATTAATCCTTGCCTGACAAAGATAAAGCCCGGCAGTTAAGCCCCCAGGGCCACCTCCTAGTATTGCCACATCGCAATGGGTAATAAAAGGTTTGATCTGTTTCTTAGCTTCTTTAACTCTTTCTTTGCCTAATAAAGCTTTCATCCCTTCAAAAAGCTCAGATCTTTTTATTCCCCCGGTTAAACGAATACCTACCTCTTCCCCATCCTCAAAAAATAAAACTATTGGAGATGAACGCACACCCAGTTTTTCAGACAGATCCCGGCTTTCCTGTCGAAATATTTTCAGAAACCTGGCATCTTTAGAAAAGATATCACTCAAAGCCTCAAATTTAGAAGCCAATGCGTCACAAGGTGGACATTCAGTCGAGTAGAAATCAACCACTACTTTACCTCCTTGCAGCACTTCTTTTTCAAAGTCAACAGCTTTAATTTCTTCCATATTCAACGTTTTTATTAATAAAATAATATGATACTCCCAATTCCAGTAATTCCTTGACTGGCCGACAATCGGGCGATAAAAGTCTACCTGTCATGTTTTTGGCAACAGAACCACAGCCACCCCCACAGGCTAACTGTAGTTCACAGTTTCGACATTCCTGAATTGATAGAACATCTCTGTTTTCCCACTCAAATATCTTTTCAATATCCAGTACTACCTCAGGATAAAAGCTCCCTAGCTTCTCATCAGCTTTGCCAACTGTAGCAGTGCAGGAATATATATTGCCTGTATAATCAAATGCCCATTCGGTTTTGGTTCCAGGGCATGAATCAAACAATGGACCGGGCAATGAGCCATTTTCAAATAAATATTTCGCGACAGAGAATGCAGGTTTATGGAATTCTAATATTTCGGGATGTAATTTTAATAACTTATAAATATCCTGATACATTTCCAACCTGGAATATAAACGATCATAGCTTCTCTGACAATGGTGCAATTCGTAATTGCGTCCAAATTGTGTTTTGAAGAGAGGATTATCAGTCCATCCCTTTGAAATTGCAAATCGGGCTAATTTAGGCAGTTCATTAATATTTTCTTTATCAATAACCATACGCAGGTTTATCGGAACCTTTTTTTCTAAAGCACTGTCGATACCCTCTACAATTCTATCAAATGTGGATGTCTTATCCTTTAATGACCTTCGTTTATTATGCATATCAGCTGTTCCATCGAGCGTAACCTGTACCTCGCGGATTGAAGCAATACTTAATACTGGCAGATACCCTGTCAAATTATATCCATTAGTTACAATTGCAATATCAATATTGTTTGCTGCTGCCTGCTCCATAAAAAACTGAATAAATTCTTTCTGCCATTTGGCATTTAGCAATGGCTCACCTCCAAATAATGTAATGTACTTGCTCCTTCCTGCAAAAGCTTTGTTTATATATTTAAAAAACGACAGGATAATTGATTTATCGGGAATATCTGATTTAGTAACATATTCATCCTGATAGCAATATGAACAGTTGAAATTGCAGTTATAAGTAATTGCAAAAAAAAGTTGAACTTCGTCAGTATCCCTATTATCAATAAATTCGAGATATTTATTTTTATAAAGCTTTTCATCTTCCAATGGATCAACCCAGTAACCTTTATCAACCATTTCTTTAATATTATCGAATTTGCCTGTTTTAAATGATTTATATTGTTCATAATCAATTATATCGGCATTTTGAGATAGAAGATTGACAATAAAATATTCGTCGCTATCGGCAATCTTTGAGATAATATTATGTTTTGAATAATTCATGATAAAGGAAAATAATAATATGAGTTTTACTCTATTATCTGAAAAGATTAAGTTAATGAAAAATATTTCGAATCAGTTGAAAGAAAAGTTTTGGATCCGAAATAATCAGAAAATAATTTCTGATGATAAGTCAGTTAAGTATTAACGTTTAACCTTCGAATCCTTATAACTAACAAGAATAGGTATAACAGTTTAATTATCAGCCAACAGCCCATGTCTGCCTTTTGGCAAACCTCATAATGAGAATTGGAAGGTTAAATTATTTTAACTTATTGCAAATAGTTAATCGTGGCAACCAGCAACAATTTTAGATTGCTTTGCACAGCATTGTGCTGTCTTCTGTTTTTTTGGATCTTTCTTTTTAATTAATGATTTCATAATCTATATTTTATATACAACAACATTTTTTAATCTTGCCCTGAATTGTAAAACTACATACTTCAATTTCTCCTTTGGCATATGGTTTGCTTTCCTCAATTATTTTAATATCGGTAAATCCGGCATTCTTTAATTGTTCCAAATACACATCGCGGGTAACAGCCCCAGCCCAACATTCAGAAACAGACTGAGGATCATTTTTGTATTTCTCCGGAACCTGCAAAGTTGAATAAATATCACTAATAGCAAAACGTCCACCATTCTTTAAAATACGTGCTATTTCGTACCAAACTTTTTGCTTATCTATTGAGTGATTAATGGTACAATTCGAAATTACAAGATCAACTGCTTTGCTTTCGATTGGCAGACTTTCAAGGTTTGATTTAATGAACTTTACATTTTCAATACTAAGTTTATTGGCCATTGTTTGTGCCTTCTGGACCATACCATCAGATATATCAATTCCATAAACAAAACCATAGTTTCCAACATCTTCTGCCAATCTAAGAACGTCTGTTCCCCTACCACTACCTAGATCGACACATATTTCACCAGGTTGGGCTTTTGCATATTCTATAGCCTTCCCACATGATAAGCAACAACTCTCATCAGCCAGAGCACTATATCGTATATTTATTTCCTTATAGTCCATATATTTTCATGCAAATATACATATATTTACATATATAAATATGATTTTTATGTTTTTTTTATTCTATTAAAATTACATAGAAATCCGTCTTTGAGCAAGATCGTCTTCAATTTTATCCATAAATAATTCATTTAATGGATAAAAATACATAATAAAAGCTCCTAAAACAGTACCAATTGCCGGGAAAATACTAAGCATAAGCCGAATACCGCTAAGAGTATCTTCATTCTGAAGTTCATTGGCCTTAAAGCCATAATAGCCTAGCAGCCATCCGGCCATTGCACCTCCAATAGTCCAGCCAAATTTTTGCGACATAGAAGATGCTGAAAATACCAGACCTGTAGCTCTTCTTCCTGTCTTCCATTCAGAATAATCAGCGGCATCGGCATACATCGACCAAAGTAATGGAAGTACAATTCCAGCGCAAACACTAATAAAAAACTGAAAAACAAAAATCAACTTAATATTTTCTTTCTCAAGTCCATAAAAAAAGATACTAAGAATTGTAGCAATTAACATAGCATAAAAAAAAGTATATTTCTTACCAATAAGATCAGAAACTGGCCGGGCCAATAGAACTCCCACAATATTGGCTGCTTGGCCAATTACAAAATAAAGGCTGCTTAATGTAATGGTAACTTTTAATGCATCGATTTTAAAAGCTCCCTGTGCCTGTATATAATACTTGAAATAGTATATAGCAGCACCATCGCGAATAGAATTAAAGAAAATAACCGCTATTCCGGCACCTAATAATATAAACCATGGAAAATTACGGGTCAAATCGGCTAAATCGCCTTTGAGAGAGGTTTTTTCTGATATAGGTTCTATTCTTTCACGAGTCCAAAGAAATGTAAAAAGGAATAAAATTATAGCCATAATAGCAATAACAACAATTGCTAACTGCCAACCTGTTTGAAGATTTGGAGAATTATTACCTATTTTACTAAAAATTTCAACCAGTGGCTCAGTAATCGCTAAAACAACAATACTTCCAGCAAAAGCGAATATAAACCGGAAAGTAGCCAGTGTAGTCCTTTCCTTACCATCTGATGTCATAACTCCCATTAAAGCACCGTATGGAACATTAATAAGGGTATAAATCATCATCATTAAAGTATAGGTAATATAAGCATAAACAATTTTACCTGTTATATTCAAATCAGGGGTGGTAAATGTTAACACTCCAACTAATCCGAATGGCAATGCAATCCATAAAAGATAAGGCCTGAATTTACCCCATCGGGTTTTTGTCCGGTCAGCAAGCAAACCGGCTAATGGGTCATTTGCAGCATCCCAAATACGGGTTATGAGAAACATTGTTCCAACCAGGGCAGCAGGTATTCCAAAAATATCAGTATAAAAAAACATGAGGTACATAGAGAATAACTTCCAGAACATTGATGAAGCAGCATCGCCAAATCCATATCCTATCTTCTCCTTTAATCCAATCTTTTGAGTTGCCATATATGTTTAAGCTATGTTAAAAGGGTTAAACAACAATTTTGATTCTTTAACCTGAACAAGAAAATATTGGTGTACCTGTTTGAGGGAAACCTTATATTTTCTATGTCGCAAGATTAATTCATCGGGTTAATTTTATAAACCACGAATGTAAAATATTTTTAAAAAGTTTATCTATCTTATTTAAATAAACTCTAAATTTATAGAAATCAGGCCAAAACTTTCATAAACAGTCGAAACCTAAAAACTTATCTTAATGCACAAATCATGACTTATATCATAGAATCTTGAATTCCATCGAGAAATAATTTTATATAATTTTATCCGTTTTTAATATAAAACCATAATTAATTGAAAAACAATGGATTTGATAAGTAAAATTAAAGAGAATGCGAGAAAGTACCAGCAAAGGATTGTCCTTCCTGAAAGTCATGACGAGCGAACATTAAAAGCAGCTGATATTGCGTTAAAAGATAATCTTGCCAAGATAATTTTAATAGGCAACAAGGAAAAAATCACCAATGATTCCAAAAAACTGGGCTTAGGTCAGATTAACCAGGCTCTAATTATAGATCCTGAAAACTTTACTAAAAGTAACCAGTATGCGGAATTAATGGTTGAACTCAGAAAATCAAAAGGATTGACTAAAGATGAAGCTTTAAAATTATTAAAGGATCCATTATATTTGGCAACTGTAATGATTAAAAGTGGAGACGCTGATGGAGAAGTAGCTGGAGCGGACAACGCAACAGGAGATGTTCTTCGTCCGGCATTTCAATATATTAAAACACTTCCGGGTATTAGTGTAGTTTCAGGAACATTTTTAATGTTTTTAAAAAATAAAAATTTTGGTGAAGACGGATTAATGATATTTGCCGACTGTGCAGTTCACCCCTGTCCTACTGCCAGTGAATTAGCTGAAATAGCAATCAGCACAGCCAAAACTGCACGGGCTATTGCCGGAATTGAGCCGAGAATAGCGATGCTTAGTTTTTCAACCAAAGGAAGTGCCAAACATGAAGTAGTTGATAAGGTACGAATTGCAACTGAACTTGCTCAAAAAATGGACCCAACATTGCAAATAGATGGGGAATTACAGGCTGATGCTGCTATAATTGAGGCTATTGGACAAAAGAAGGCTCCAGGAAGCAAAATTGCCGGCCATGCAAATGTTCTGATATTTCCTTCTCTTGAAGCTGGAAATATTGCATATAAACTAGTTCAACGGTTAGCTGACGCAGAGGCTATTGGGCCTATTCTTCAGGGTTTGGCTGCCCCAATCAATGATTTATCGCGCGGATGTTCAGTTAACGATATTGTTGATTTAATCGCAATTACAGCTAATCAGGCTGCACAAAAATAGATTACAGATAATATTAAAAGAATTGAAGTTATGTCAGAAGTAATTGTTGAACAGATTGAGAAATATGGTTTGAGCGTGAAAGACCGTCCTAAACAATTGTTTTCAAAAGTTGGGATCGTGGGATGTGGCTCAATCGGACAGAGTGTTTCTATGATGATTAGTCAGAAAGAATTAGAAGTTGTTTTCATAGAACTGTCGGAAGAAAAGGTGAACTTTGCAAAATGTATGATGGAAGCAGACCTTGACAGGCAAATAGAACATTGGGGTATGACTGCCGGAGAAAAACGGGCTATTCTATCTCGAATACAAGGTTATGTTGGATATGAGCATTTGAAAGGTTGCGATATGGTCATCGAATGTATTCGTTCAAAAACACGTGAAAGAAGGGTTACCTCAAGAAAAGAAGTTTTCAAAAATGTTGAAAAATATGTATCACCTGAATGTATTATAGCTACTAATTCAACCACTATTATCGTTACAGAACTTTCATCAGAGTTGGAACATAAAGAACGTTGTGTTAGTTTACATTTTTTGGCAAATATTTCCAGTGCAAAAATGGTTGAAGTTGTCAGGGGGTTATACACTTCCGATGAAGTTTACGAAAAGGTATGCAAGTTTGTCCGGATGCTTGGCAAAATTTATATACCTGTCGAAGAATCGCCTGGACTAATCAGTGTAAGGATGTTTGTTACCTTGGTAAATGAAGCCTGCCAAATTTTAATGGAAGGAATAAGTTCCATGGTCGATATTGACCTAACTATGAGAGTTGGTTTAGGCATGTCATTAGGCCCATTTGAATTAGCTGATAAGGTTGGCCTTGATAAAGTTGTTCGCTGGATGGAAAACCTATACCATGAATTTGGCGATAAAAAATATATTGCTTCGCCTATTATCAAAAGATATGTACGCGCCAATCAGCTAGGCCGCTCTACCGGAAAAGGGTTTTATCATTATGATGACGATGGGAAAAAAATTTCAAACTAAATAATTTATTTCAATGAAAGTTCTTGTATTGAACTGTGGAAGTTCATCCATAAAATATCAACTTTTCGATATGGCCAATAAAAAATTATTGGCCAAAGGAGTTGCAGAAAAAGTAGGACTGAAAGGATCCTTTGTTAAGCACGAAAAAGACAATGGACAAAAGGTAATGTTTGAAGGTGAAATAATTGACCATCAAACAGGAATTGAATATATTCTTGGAATCCTGACCAGCAAAAAGCATGGATACTTGACAGCTCTGGAAGAAATAGATGCTGTTGGACATAGAGTTGCCCATGGTGGTGAAAATTTTGATGAGAGCCAGTTTATTGACGATTATGTACTGTCGGAAATTGAAAAATGTTGCGA
>Ga0105103_10001284_pt1 | contig 13966 bp, 6 predicted proteins | sample PPLLaktember2015_2_FD_79107 | JGI IMG/M metagenome (GOLD analysis project Ga0105103, IMG submission 79107) | Freshwater sediment microbial communities from Prairie Pothole Lake near Jamestown, North Dakota, USA - PPLs Lake P7 Core (6) Depth... | ecosystem: Environmental > Aquatic > Freshwater >...
ACCGGTGTCGACAACGTCAAGTCGGTTGCAAACATCCAGATGCTGACCGGCAACCTCGGAAGACCCGGCACGGGTATCTGTGCACTGCGTGGGCAGAACAATGTGCAGGGCGCCTGCGATATGGGAGCCCTCGCAAATGTATACTCAGGGTACCAGTCGGTGCTTGTCCCCGAGATGAAGAAGAAGATGGAGGATGCTTGGGGCTGCCAGATCGCCGAGGGCAAGGTCGGTCTGACGGTTACCACGCTCGTCAATACCCTTGCCGATGAACCCGGTAAGGTCAAGTGCGTCTATATCATGGGTGAGAACCCGATGCTCTCCGACCCGGACATCCACCACGTCGAAAAGGGATTAAGGAACGTTGAGTTCATGGTCGTGCAGGATATCTTCATGACCGAGACCGCCCAGTTCGCCAACGTTGTTCTGCCGGCAGCCTGTTATGCCGAGAAGGACGGCACCCAGACCTCCACCGAACGCCGTGTCCAGAAGTGGAGAAAGGCCCAGGACCCGCCCGGCGAGGCAAAGGCAGACTGGCAGATCTTCTGCGAGCTCGCCAAGCACATGGGATACGAGAAGCAGTTCCCGTACAAGAGCCCTGAAGAGATCTTTACCGAGATTTCAAAGGTCACCCCATCCTACGGCGGAATGGACTATGTCCGCCTTGAGAAGCCTGAAGCACTCTGCTGGCCCTGCCCGACAAAGGAGCACCCGGGTACACCCATCCTCCATAAGGAGAAATTCACCCACCCGGACGGGCTTGGTATCTTTACCCCGATTGAGTGGAAACCCCCGGCAGAAGTTCCGGACAAGGAGTATCCGCTCCTCCTGACCACCGGCCGCTGTATCTGGCACTGGCATACCGGTACCATGACCCGCCGCTCCGTTGATCTGGAGCGCGAGGAGCCCACGGGCTGGGTCGAAATCAATCCCGAGGATGCAAAAGCGCTGGGCATCAAGGACAAAGAGATGATCAAGGCGATCTCCCGCAGGGGCGAGATCACGATCGGTGCCCGCGTCACCAAGGACATCAAGAAAGGTGTCGTTTTCATCCCGTTCCATTTCGTTGAGTGTGCAGCAAACATATTAACCCACAATGCCCTCGATCCTGTCGCAAAGATCCCCGAGTTCAAGGCCTGTGCCTGTAAACTCGAGAAGATTAAGGAGGCCTGATCATGGCAAAGAAAGGCGATATGCTCTACGCGTGGACCAACGACGCAGAGATCAAGAAGAAGGCCGAACTTGGTGGCGCAGTCACCGCACTCTGGAAGTATGCACTCGAGTCCAAGATGGTCGATGCGGTCCTCGTCGTTACCAAGGGGACCGACCTCTACGATGCACAGCCGGTCCTGATATCTGATCCCAAGGACCTTGCAAAGACAGCCGGCTCCCTTCACTGCGGTACCCTGCTCCTTCCCAAACTCCTCAAGCGGTATATGGACGGCGCCAAGGACATGAAGATCGGTGTCACCGTCAAGGGCTGCGATGCAATGGCGTTCTATGAACTTGCCAAGCGCAAGCAGATCAACCTCGACAATGTCATCATGATTGGTGTCAACTGTGGAGGGTCGGTCAGCCCGGTCCTCGCCCGGCAGATGATCACCGAGAAGTTCGGTGTCGACCCCAATGTCGTCCACAAAGAAGAGATCGACAAAGGCCAGTTCATCATTGAATATGAGGGCGGCCACAAGGGCATCTCCATTGACGAACTCGAAGAAGCAGGCTTTGGCCGCAGGCCCAACTGCCGCCGCTGCAAGATGAAGATCCCCCGCCAGGCAGATCTTGCCTGCGGGAACTGGGGCGTTATCGGCGAAAAGGCCGGCAAGGCCACCTTTATCGAGGTCTGCTCCGAGAAGGGTGCGAACCTTCTTGATGGTGCTGTCAAGAAAGGGCTCGTTGTAACTGAGGCAGCCAACCCCAAGGGCCTCGAAATCCGGGGAAAAGTCGAGGGTGCGATGTTCAAGCTCGGTGACAAGTGGCGCAAGCACGACTTCGAGGCACTCGGTGAGGGTAAGGAGCGGCTCAAGAAGATCATGAGCGAGACCTCCCGCTGCATCAAGTGTTATTCCTGTATCGAGGCCTGCCCGATCTGTTACTGTGTGGACTGCACAACCAAGAACCCGGCCTATGTCAAGCCCGGGGAACTCCCGCCGAACTTCATGTTCCACCTGATCCGCTTCGCCCATATCGCAGACTCCTGCGTGAACTGCGGCCAGTGCCAGGAACTCTGCCCGGCAGAGATCCCGAACGCACTCTTCATGCACGCCCAGCAGGTCGAACTCGAGAAGATGTTCGGCCACGTGCCCGGTGTTTCCATGGAACTCCCGCTTATGGCCTATGTTGAGGAGAAAGAGGAGCGTGGACGGCTCCACAACACCGGCAGCGACATGATCTACGAGAACGTGTTCAACCCCTTCAAGAAGGAATAATCCTCCTTCCTGGAAACAATCATTTTTTTTTCGAGAATCATAAAAAAAACGAAGTTGTTGGAAGGCAGCCACAACAACAGTTTTTTCCCGGCTGACGTATGAAAAAGTCCCGTTCCGGTAAAAAGATTGACTTCCGGTATTCATATGAAACGGTGAACCACACAGGATTCCTTCAGGAAATGAGTGAAACCATGAAAGCAGACGATGCAAAGAAGATCATATCCGATGCCATCAATAAAGAGGTCGAGGCATACACGTTTTACCGTGGCATTACTGACAAGGTGAATGACTCGGCGTTAAAGTTGCTGTTCGCAGAACTTGCCGGTAAAGAGAAGAAGCACCGCGAGTTCCTGCAGGGGATGCTCGCCAAGGATGTATCAAAGATGAAGTTTGACGCATCCCATGATTACAAGGTAGCAGATACACTCCCATCACCGCCCCTCAGTGTCAGCATGAAACCCATCGAGGGTCTTGTTGTCGCCATCAAGAAGGAACTGGAAGCCATGCAGATGTACTCCCAGCTCGCAAAACTGGCAACGGATAATGAGACCCAGCTGCTCTTTTCCCAGCTGGCAACCATGGAGCGGGGCCACAAGGCACGGCTCGAGGACATCTACACCAACATGGCCTTCCCTGAGGTCTGGTAAATCGGATCCTCTCATTTTTCTGCTCTGCAGAAACGGACATGAACGAAAAGTTCACACCCGGACTATGAAAATTGCAGATATGAGGGCTCCCCGCCTCAGGGCCCTCCGGGGCACGGCGGGGCAGTTTGGTGTTTTTTAAAAATGCTCCCGGTTATTGACCCGCCGCGGGGGCGTCCCTTCGGGTGCGTCGGCGTTCATCGCAAATAGTTGTGAGAGTAAAAAAACCTGAAATCACATTTGTTTAGTGTAATTTAATATGGAAATGGGGTCACTTTTTCATCATGTGTGCCAGTGGCCGCAGGCATCATGTCTGTTTTCATGGGAAATCCTTCCTTCTCTGCAAAATGAGAACGGATTAATGATGGATTACCCTGTTTAAAAAAACCTGAACATGGAGTTTGCTGTTCTCATTCTATCGGTAATAATTGCCGGATTCCACCAAGATATCCGGAATAACCATGGCGGGATACCCGGTTTACTTTTAGCCGGGATGAGCGGTCAGCCTGTAAGCCATTATCCGGTAAAGAGTGCAGCAGAGCATAGAGTGGGGGAGTCAATCCTTTCCCATTTCCTGCATCCTGGTGGAAAACGCACCAGTTTGAAAAAACCAGGCTGGTCTGAAGGGTCACCAAAAAAGATATTGAGTGTTCCTAGGTATCCTGGGACGCAGTAAAATTTTCAGATACTTCAACCATATACAGAGAATTGATGGTGACATCGTAAAATGTTTTGGTGGTATTCGTCCCTTTGACTTCCACGAGATGGGATCCCGTAGGCATGGACTTGAATAACGCCGGAGTGATCTCTCCGGTAGACATACCATCAACCGATACTGTTGCCCCATCCGGCGTACTGGTGACATAGAGGAATCCGGCGGGATATTCCTCAAGGTAAAAGTCAACATAGGTCCTGGAAACGGGGAGTGTCCGCCGGGGCAGATCAAGAAGGCTCTGCTGTGGCAGGTAACCCGCTTTTGTTACGGTGATCCGGTGGGGGCCTTCGGAAATATTCCCAAAGGTGTACGGGGTGGCATACCCGGTACTGAAGCCGTCAATGAATACCTCGGCACCCTTGGGATCGGAATTCACGGTAACTTCAAGATGCTGATGATCGCGGGGTTCAAAGAGAAGATAGCGGTCTTCATCTATGACATAGGGAACGGGGATCCGGTAGGATACAAACGATTCATTCTCATGGATTGTGATGAACGAATCGAAGAGGGGAGTAGTTATCTTAGCCGGGATGGTTTTGTTGTTCACATAGCCGTTTATGGTAAAAGGCATTCCCCGGTAGTGGTGGGAATCGATGATGATATCGGAACGCGTATGATGCCCGATTCCATTGATATCAACAGGAGTAATCCTCTCCGGAAATACCCAAACCGTCTGGGAAGGAAAATCGAACAGGCCGTCCTCCATGATCGTGATATCCTGCAGGTTCCCCAGGTTGATCGTATAACTGCCGGGTTCCAGTCCCATGAACAGGGCCGGTGTTACTTTTCCCGTACTGACACCGTTGAGGGAGATCGTTGCGCTGCGCGGCCTTGAGTAGACATAGAGACCCCCGTACCGGGTCCCGTCCGGATCTTCCGGTTCCTCAGTCAGGCGGTTCTTGGTGGAATGTACCGGTGCATACAACGAGGGACGGATGACCGTTGCATTCATGGCGGTGAAGGGTATATCAGCTGGCACGTACCCGTCAAGTTCGAACCTGACGGTATGCGTATCTCCCTTCGGGACATCCAGCGCAGAGGGGGTTGTTTTTCCGATATAGGTGCCATCGAGATAGATCAGCGCTCCTTCGGGATCGCTGTCAAGGGTGATCCGGTGGCAGCAACTCTCATTCATGAGCGGGGAAGAAACAGGATCACCGGGGATTGATGCAGGCTGAACGTATCCGGACGTGGTGTTGGTTGATTCTGAAGAATCAGGTTCCCCGTGCTCAATGATCAGGAAGGCATTCCGGTTCACGAGATAATCTGCGTCCTGTGTCCGGATTGAGCTCTGTACGGTTGCAGCATTCCCGGTCTCATCCAGGCAGGCACTGACCGGCAGATGCACTTCGCTGAATGCACTCCTGTTCTCAACCAGACTGCCGTTTCCAAAGAGTCTCTCGTTTTTTGAAACACTCTGGTTATCAAAAAGGTTGTACCACGTTCCTTCATTGAACCTGACCGTGTGTTCCGTGGTAGTATCCACATCCAGTCCTGTCGAAACAAGGTACAGATACGCATCCCGGGCCGTGCTCAGGTTGACGGATCCTGAGAACGAATAGCTTGTTTCAGCGTCCTTTGGAAACAATCCTTTTTCCGGCTGGCTCAATATCACGTCACATCCTTCATCCAGCCAGTAACTGGTTGCCGTTGCGTTCCCACTCTCGTATGCTATGACCAGGAGCACGTTATCGATAGTAAATAGGGACTGATCCTGATCCATGTTCTGGAGGGAGAAGGTATACGTCCCGTTTCCCGTGAGCTGTTCCCGTATATCATACGCACAGGTTGCCGCCACCTGCTCGTCCTCATCCCTGTCTGAATCGATATAGATTTTGTCCAATTCGAGGAATGTCGTATTCAGCCGGGTGGAGAGTGAGGGTATAATCCCCCTGCCCCCCTGGATATACTGGCTGTCGGAGATGTACACGTACATCCGTGCCAGGGTGATATTGGATCCGGGAGGGATGTCGACCGGGAGATGGAAATCCCTGACCCGGTTGCCGGCAGGCATGGGAACTGCATCCGGATCGGAAAAAAACCGCACCGATCCATTGATGGTGCCTGTTTTGACGGTGTTCAGTTCCTTCCCTTTATACCCATACAGATCAGGGTCGGCAGGAACTGCAGATCCGGGAACGGGGAGGCCCGCTCCGCCGCCATAAGCAACGCGACGGGTGGATACTTCGGGAGATTCGCTGCTGTAAATCCGGATTTCAGAGATATATTTTATGGATAATCCCGTCGTGGTGGGGTAAAACTCGTTACCCCCCCCACCATAATAATACCAGTATTTCTCGTCAGCGGATTCATGCCAGTCGTAATTCCCAAAAACATGTTCCCCCCACGGGTTCACAGAGGTATCAGCAAAAAAAACAAGCCGCATGCCATCGGCATAACCGGTATCCGGATAAAGTCCCGTGCAGGTAGAGATTCCACTGCATGACCAGGTAACCACGATAGGACCCTGACGGGATGGAGGAGAATAGACGTTCTTGTATGCAAACTCTTTGGACATGCCATCTGAGGACCCGATTACCAGGATATCCCCGTCTGACATTCCCCCGACAAGGTCACAGAGATCCTTCACCCTGGTTCCCATAACTGCGCCCATGTCCTTGTCCATGACATTGGTATCCTCATCGGGATTCCAGCGGAGCAGTTGTTCGACCGTTTCGTCAGGATCGTCAACAAAGACCGGTCCCTGGTGGAAATAATGGGTGGAACCATCCCCCTGGACCGGCAGGGTGTCCCTCATTTCCTGGTACGTCAGGGTTTTTTCTGCCAGTATTGTCGATCTGTCGTTGGCATATTTTACGATGTGAATCTCAGTCGTGGCAGCTGAGCAGGGTTGCAGGGAAAGGCAGGATACGACAACCAGGAACAGGATGAGCGTAACGTATCTGCCGGACATGGTTCCCCCTCTTCCAGAAATTGTTGTTCCCGAAATATAATACCGTTTAACAAAGAAAGGAAAAAAATTGTTTTTAAAATTTTCGTCTTGATCCCAGGACGATGAACGCAAGGACGGTGATCACCAGGACCGGGAATGCCGGTGTCGGGAACTCCGGAGCCGGGGTTTCGTTAGGAACGAGCTGTATTTTTACAATTCCCTTGATCGAAGTCGTTCCCATCACATCTGCACCGGTAAGGCGTAAAGGCCAGTTCTCATCATCCGCGGCAATGTGCACACCGTTGAGCGAGTTTGCCACGATATAGTCTGAGTTCCTGATAATCTCGCGGCTGTCTATCTCCGCGCTGGATCCATCAGACCCCGTTACAATAATACGATAACCATCCTGTGCAAGTGCATCATTGAAGGCGGTGTCTGAATGCTGGTCTTCATCGTCAACAAATCCTGCAAGGAACCAGAGCGGCATGCCTTCCCAGACCCGGCCCTTGGAATCGCTATAGGTCACTTTGTGGTTCGAATCGAACTGGCATGCGAGAGCCTGCTCAAAGTACGATTTGCTGATCAGGATGGATTTGCCACCTATGCTGGTGCCATCCAGTTCCAGCTCCCAGTCAGTTTCAGGCGATGAATAGACCTTGATCTCTACCACGTTCTGGTTCGAGGTCCCCGCCGCAGAGGGATACTCGACGCCACCCTGCGTGTTAAAGTGCCAGTACTTTACATCCAGAGCCTCGTGCATGTTCCACTGGCCAAAAACATGATCTGCCGGCGTGAAGAAGGTACGCATACCCGCTCCATACTCCGGGACATACTCTCCGTCAGCATACCACGCCAGGACTGCGTCACCCTGCTGGGACTGGACATACGGATTTGTATAGATGTTCGAGTATCCGAGTTTTGTTTCGTAACCATCGGATGCGATGAAGATGACGTCAGTACCGGTGCCCATCCCGCCAACAAGGTCAACAAGATCCCTGATCTTTGTCCCCTTGATGGCATTGTCGACCTTTGGCGGGTTCATTCCCTTAGTCTCGGTCGGGTCCCAGAGATCCAACGGGTCCAGCGTAAGACCCTGGTACTTGTAGTGCGTGGTTCCGTCCCCGATAACCTCAAGGTTATCCTCCATGAAGTGGTAATCGATTGTGACCTCTTTTAGGATGGTTATTCCGTCAGAATCATATTTGACGATATGCAGTTTCGGGGCTTCAGCCGGCAGGTTGCCGAACTCGGTGAGCTCTATCTCGGCAATATTCTTTACACTCTTGCCACCAAGCAGGCCACTCTTCCCGTCTTCGATCTTTGTCAGGGGATCCCCCACGAGCTGGAGAGGCCAGCCCGAATCAAGGGGTTCGCCATCCTTCATAGTGGCGACGATGTAGTCATCACTGAATGCCACATCGGTGATTGAAAAAGACTTTGAAAAGCCATCTTTCGCCTTAACGACTATCATGTAGCCGGCAGTTGCCTGGGCTGTGTTGAAGTCATGGGGCTTGCGATCATCGACCCACCCGCCCAGGAACCAGAGCGGGATGCCCGACCATGTGTGGGTCTCGATGACATCGCCCGACGCAGTATCCTTGATCTGCTGGGTCCAGGTCACGAGATGACCGGACTCCGGGCAGGCAAGGCCGTCTTCGATCTCAGTCTGGGAGAGGACGTCTGAAATCTTACCTTTCAGGATGAGGTTGTAGCTCCCTGAGGCAGGGTCTGGTGTCACCATCGACGGGATGGCGATTTCGTCAATTTCACCAACAGCTTTCCCTCCGAGTTTCCCTGGTGTTTTCCCCTCCACGGGAGTCCCGACAAGCCGGAGCGGGTATTCCCCATCCGGTAATTTGGCACCGTTCTTTGTGTCTGCAATGATATAATCGCCATTTTGTGCAATTACATCACTAAAGAATGTCACGGTGTAAGGATCGGGCGGGGTGCTCTCACTGTCAAGATCACGGACCTCGATGGCATAATTAGTCGCTGCCCTGGCATCATTGAAGGTCCAGTGGTCGGATGTCTCGTAGTCATCCACTGCCCCCACTAAGTACCAGAGCGGAACTCCGCTGTACACGGCACCGGTGACCGTTTCGGTGTAGCTTGCGGTATGGCCATGAGCAATAGCTGCCTCAAATTCTTCCTGCGTTATTATATCAGTCACATCACCGATGAGCTTCAGCGTCCATCCCTCAGACGGCTCCGGAAGGCCGGTGAGTTCGATCCGTGCAATGTCACCGATCTGCTCGCCCGTCAGGACATCTGATCCCCTCAAATGGAGCGGCCAGGACGGTTTGCCTGCAGGTGTGGTCAGGGGCAGGGGGGCATCATTCAGGGTGTTCGCTACGATGATGTTATTGTTCCGGGCGATGCGTGCACTGTCGAGCGTAGCGGTCGTTCCATCCGAACCAATCACGTTCACCTGGTAGTTCTTCGTGGCGATCGTATCGTTGAAGTTGAAATGGAGCGGCCCCATATCGGGGTTGTCATCAACCATACCTACAAGGACCCAGAGCGGCACACCGCCCCATGTATTGTCGCCATCCGTCCAGAACACCTGGTGTCCGGACTCGGAGCAGGCCAAACCATCTTCGAAATATGCCTTTGTCACGGTCTGCGTCTTTGCACCTGCGAGAACGATCGACCAGTCGGTCGGAGTGACACCTGTCGATGCCACTGTTTTCACCGCAGCAATCGCTGCTGCCTTGACGGTCGCCAGATCGGTCGGGTCAGAAATACCGGGCGCGTAGTAATACTCGACCTTATCCCCATCCGTAAGCTCGATCAGGTTCAGTCCGCCCGCTGGGTTGCCGAAACCGTCCTTATAGACATCATTGACGTAGGCATACCAGTAGATCTTGTTTGTTTTGTCGCGGAGGTAAGTGCCGACATTATCCAGCAGCAATGCACCGGATGAGGCATAGTTCTTATCGGTCACACCATAGCTCAGACCTGTTGCCCTGAGTGCTCCGAGAGGGGTTGTCTCGCTGACAGTATAGGTCACAGCCGAGTTGTAGGCAACCACATCAAAAGTTGCGTCGGGCGTCAGGGTCACGGTACCATCAAAGATCGTGTCGGTTGCCGCCGTCGCAGGTGCAACCAGCAGAACCATCAAAATAGTGAATAAAGTAATGCGTGATAGGTTCTCTCTTGATATCATCTTTAATACCTCACGTATCTTCGGAAAAACAATACTCTCCCGTATGTGTTTCCGGTATATCCGGTGTCGGAAAACAGGGTAATAAACAGATGCAATGCAATAAAAATAAACCAGGTTAAGTTTACGTAATTTATTTCTCCAGAAGAAATGGACCATTGCATGGCAATACAAAAAAAATGGGAATTTTTTTATCCGGTTTCATATCGGTTTCCGAATGCGGAAAACTATAAGCAACGTTATTCGGAGTATTTCGGAAATTGTTTTAATGATGAAAATATTAACGGACAGGCATCTGACGGATGAAAAATAAAATTATTCGTAATGTTTTTATTTTTATTTGCCAGAAAATACATTCATCAAAAAACAATGTGGGTAAAAATCGTTTTTTTTCAAAAAAGTTAATTTAAAAATAATAACTTTTACTAAAAAATAACCCGCTACTGCGCAGATATGCACTGTGCGAAAAAACCAGGTCAAGCAATGTCGGTACAAAATCTGATGCGCGTATCGTGTACCAATAGTGGTGAGATTTTCCATCATGCCGGAATAGTCGAAAAACGGGGGAGAATCCGGTTCCTGTTACCATCTCACGGGGATCAACCTTGTTGGTGTCGTGGTGTCGCACAATCGTGGCTTAACTGCGATCAGGCTCCCTGCATATCATCTGCTGTTTTGGTAGAGACGCGGCTCTCTGTTGTTAAGGTTGTGGTGTTATCCAACGAAGCGTTTATAAAAGAACGACCCGTTCCACAAAATGGAGCTGCTGATCGGATGGTTAATTGATCTTGCTGCCAGCGATGAATCTTCGGGAGCTGGTAGTCATGGAAATTTTTTCCACTATTTATTTACGCGGGTTCACTGTGTCTGGTGTATCAATAAAAAAAACAAAAGCAGAAATGATGGATTATATCAGATTGAACAGCGCTACGATATCGGCAAAGTCGATCCTTCCGTTTCCATTCAGGTCGAACGCGGAGATTGGCTCGTTTGCCGCAATCCACGTCATCTGGTTGAAATAGAGCACGACATCGGCGAAGTCCAGGCGGCCGTTGCCGTTGAGATCCTCGTAGATACCGTTTCCGTCCGGATCGGTTGGTGGTCTGCTGTACCCGGGCAGCGGAATGACCTGGGGAGCTTGACTGACAGTAATCGTTTTACCGAGAACTGTTGTATTGCAGCCACCGGTATTACAAGCCATCAGTTTTGCAGTGTAGGAGCCTCCATCAGCATAGGTATAGACCGGGTTCTTCTGAGCAGCATTGGTAGCGTTAAACCAGGTGCCGTCACCGAACGACCAGTTCCAGGTCTGTGGAGAACCTGTTGATGTATCCGTGAACATGACCGCGAGCGGTGCTGTTCCGGATGTAACATTCACTGAAAAGCTGGCAACGGGGGGCGGTATCAGGGAATTAACAATGATGTATCCGGTCTTGACCTCTGAATCACTTCCGCCGGCATTTGTTGTGGTCAGCTTCACCGTGTATATTCCGTTCGCCGTGTAGGTATAGCGGGGATTGCGTTCGGTTGAATCGGTGACACCATCGTTGGTAAAATCCCATGCCCAGTTGGATTTGGCTGTATCTTCGGTTTTTATGGAAAGATCTTTGAACTGGACCGAGAGGGGTGCATTTCCTGAAGTACCTGGACCGTAATCCCGGATGTCATCGACATAGACCGTGAGGGTCCCGCTGACTACACTTACGGCCTGAACTGTCAGAGTATGGATACCGGTAAAACCATATGATGAGATATCTATGGTCTCGTATTTGCCTGCGACAGTGCCGGTTTCCCTGAAGTACGCCACCGGTGTGTCGTCGACAAGTACAACAAGATACTTTCCTGTGCCTCCAAACTGATAGCGCCAGATAGTCATGGACGTAACACCGGTCAGGTCAACATTCTGCTGGATCGATGCAGGATTTCCTACCGTGGCAGCGAGCCTGGTACTGGCATTTCCTTTCCGGTAGGCTGTCGTTGTTCCGGTATATATCGTTGCCCCGCTCGTGGAAACCCAGGGAGCGAACGCTGGACCCGTCTCAAAATCACCGTTTATGACATGACCGGTCCGGACATTCGCAGAAAAGTCTGCAACAGGCGGGGGAACAGGATCCGGGGTAAAGACTCTGATATAACGGACATATTTTACAGACGTTCCTCCTGACGAAGGCCATTCCTCGCCATATTGGGTAAAATTATACCAGTACCGAGGTTCCCAGGAATCCCGCATATCAGCATTTCCGAATACATGCCATCCCGACGTATTCCATCCATACGTATTCTTCTTTGCATCAGCAAACATGATGAGACGCATACCCTCATCATACCCTGAATTGGGATACATCCCGTCTTTTCTCCACGTGACAACCAGCGGTCCCTGGCGCGGATTCGGCTGGTAGACAGACTCGTAGGAAAAATCCCTGCGAAGATTATCAGAACCGGAAATCTGGATAGGGTACCCGGGATTCCCGCCCCCGACGAGGTCGCACAGGTCAGCCACATTGGTACCCATGACTGCCCCCCAGTCCCTGTCAGGAATAATATTTTTCCATTCGGCATCATCCCAGGGATCTGTTGCATCAAATGTCGGTCCTTGGCTGTAGTAATGGGTCGTACCATCCCCATGGACCGGGAGGTTTGCCTGCATCCACTGGTAAATTCTGGTAACTTCCATGACCGGAGTAAGGTTGTCCGATGCAATCCGGGAGATGGTAACTTCTGTTGTAGAACCATTTACCAATCCGGAAATCAGCGAAACGACCAGACAGAAAATGATGATATAACTATACTGTTTCATGTTCACACCTTTTCCACACGACCCCGTAGGAAGCTGCCGGTCTATCCGGATGTTATTTGAAATCTGTTGATTTGATATAATAAGTATACGCAATACGTTAGCAATTTTTTGTTAACCTTCCGGCGTCACTTATCCCAAGAAGCCCACAGGATCGGGAAACGGTCAGATGGGTGTCATGCACGCTGTCACCTGGCATGGTCTTTTTTGAGCATAGGCAGTCCCATCAGGTCAGCAATAGCCGGAAATTTTAAATAAGATTTCCTGAGCGGAATTACGATCCTTGCATCGGCTGTCCCAGCCGGATACATTCGGGTCAACGAGCGAAGGTCAGGCCTTACATCTGCCACCCGGATCACATCTATCATGATCTCACCCGAATTGGGATCTACCGTTACCCGGCTGTATCCGAGGGTGTTTTCAAAAGCCCGTACTGAGCCGGGGATACGGGTGATATTCAGAGGATACGCTGGTGCCCCCCCCCGGGCATCAGTTATATACGTGATACCGTCACGCGTTACCTGTTCAAAAGCATGGACATGACTGGAAAAGACCAGCCGGACACCCGATTCCTGAAAAGCGGGAACAAGCTCCTTCTGGAGATTCTCCCATCCCCCGTAATGCTTCTCATCGGATGAATAGGGTGGATGATGGAGGATAACGATCTCTGCTCCATGAAAGGAAGAGAATGCGGATGAGACCCGGACTGCCTGTTCTGTCAGATTCTCATTTGCTTCATCTGTGGAATCCAGCAGCAGTATCCGTGCGTTTCCACAGTCAAGGAAGTAGGGTCCGGCTATACCGAAAAGATCCCTGAACAGTGCCCGGTCCTTATCATGGTTACCGGGGACTGCGATATAGGTTGTCCGTGACCTGAGCTTGTCTGTTGAATTAAAAAACCGTGACCATTCCTCACCATCTGCACTGTCCGCCACCAGGTCTCCGGAATTTACCACAAAAAGAATATCCTGCTCATCCGCGATCCGGTCAGCGACCAGTTTATGACGTTCTGTCTGGGTGTACAGGGGAACCTGTTCCCGCGAGTCTCCGTAGATTACAAAACTGCAGGTGCCTGTCACCGGAAAGGTGGCAAATGACCGGATTTTCTCATCATCTCCACATCCCTTTACCCGGTAATAGTACCGTGTTCCTGGTTCCAGATCCATGAGGCCGAATACATAGCTGGAGCATGAGCGGATGCCAGTGACTTTATTGTCAAAAGTACCGGACTCCGCAAACCTGGATGTAGTGGAGTATTGTATTACCGGAAAACATTGCCGGTCTGTCAGGACCCGGATGACTGTTGTCGTGTGGGTAGTAGCAGTGACCAC
>Ga0105103_10001285_pt1 | contig 13953 bp, 10 predicted proteins | sample PPLLaktember2015_2_FD_79107 | JGI IMG/M metagenome (GOLD analysis project Ga0105103, IMG submission 79107) | Freshwater sediment microbial communities from Prairie Pothole Lake near Jamestown, North Dakota, USA - PPLs Lake P7 Core (6) Depth... | ecosystem: Environmental > Aquatic > Freshwater >...
CGAAGATATTGGATCAATTCATCTCGTTCTTGTTCACTGAGCTTAACTACATACACCCTCTTCATTGCCATGCCATATTATAGACAGGTTATGAAATTTAAAACTTGTGTTATGGTGCACTAGCTACTTAACCTATTTAGTCTATTCATTTCGCAAGTTTGATATACAATATTTGAGTTATATAGTAATGCAATTTATTGGCTTTGGATTTGATGAAAATCAATACCCAGGAAGATAATGTTATTGGAGAATTGCACAAGCACCTATATTGGGGGCTAAGATATCCTCCCAGGTCTAACAGCCTCAACTTTCATCAAAGTAAAAAGAGCTGTGGTAAGTTATGGTAGCTGATCCAAACAAGTGGTTCCTGAAGTTTTCACCAAACGGAGGTGGGCGTCCCTGGGGAGATGGTACATACATGGCCAAACGGCTGCATGACTCCAATCCATGGGATGAAAACTGCAAAGTCATTCCATTGATTGGCGGGTATGAGGCATTGTCAGCGATGAGAGAATCTCTCGAAGCTGCAATCACCGAGGCCAAAGAAGGTAAGAAAGGGTACGTATATATCGCCGATTTTCGACTAAATCCATTGAGAGACCTTTCAGAAGATAATCCTTGGATTATCGAAAATCGCCCCTGGAATGAGAGCGATTCTGCAAAAAAGGATCAGACCATGCTGGGATTTATCCTGCGTCTAATGCAGGCAGGGATCAATGTTAGGATACTATTGTGGTTGCCGACGATGGCTTCCATAATTGCAGGGCTCGGCTCGCATATAAGCGATCACTTTTACATAGCTGAAGTTGTAAGCAAGGAATGCGAAAGGCTGAACAAGAATGATCCCAGCGCCAAAGATCGCGGCATAGTGGCTCTGGACATGAGGGTTGCGTCTCCATTAACTTCTACCCACCACCAAAAGATGATGGTAATTCGCGTGGGCGATGTGAACGTAGCTTATTGCGGTGGGGTAGATCTAGCATTCACCAGAAGAGACGCACCCGACGCCACACATCCTTACATATACGATCCGAATTCTACGTTGGATGATCTGCTCGATCTTATGAAATCCAATCCGCCTCAATTCTTAGGGGGGGACCTGCAATCGGGGAAAAACGTTCCTCAGGTTTTTGATGTCCAGGACAAGACTCATCGCTGGCCGAAAAGCCTCGATACAATTTATGATGCATTAAAGGACGTATTAACGCCTTTGAATCCGGAGCCAGATCTGCCAAAAGAAGTCTACGGTGATGATCATCAAATCTGGCACGATCAACATCTCAGGCTTCAGGGACCAATAATAAAGACTCTAGAGGAGCAGTTCTGTGAAAGGTGGCGAGACGCTGGAGACGTATATGCGTCTGGATTTTGGGGCAGTTTCCACATTAGAAAAAATCAGGTTATTTTCAGCTCAAAAACTGCCATCAAGGATGATGATATAAAGAGATTGGATGAGCCAGCGGAAGTTGATCCTGTGCAGGAGGGCTCATCTCTGGTGCAAATGTGGCGCACGATTCCCTTGCGAATGGAGCGCAAGAGGCCCCCGTTTATAAGAGGCGAATTTACTATCATGGCAGGAATAGCTAATGCATGTCAGGCAGCGGAAGAATTGATCTGGATCTTCGATCAATACTTCTTTAGCCGGCCCATGGCCAGATTGCTTAACCACCTGATTAAAAACGACAAGAAGAAAAAGCTATGCGTAATTTTAATCCTTCCACCTTACTCGGATGATCATCCAAATGAAGTGCACCATGCGAGGAAACTGGCCCTCAACGACCTAACTGACGGCCTAATGCTAGGTCCTGGCAAATTCGAGCGCATTGGCATATACAACCTCTGGCATCCTTCTCGAATTCCTGGTGGCATTTACTGTCATGCAAAAGTTCAATTGTATGATAGCAGTCTATTTGTATGCGGTTCTGCAAACCTGAACCGCAGGTCCTTGACCTGTGACACCGAACTTGATTGTGCTGTTTTGGATGAGGACTTGGTCTTAAAGCATTATCGCAGGCTTTGGCGTGTCCTCTTTCCGGACATTGCCTGGCCAAGCCAGATCAATTTCAGCGATCCAAATGGTGGATGGGGTGTGCAATTTTTTGATGCCTTTGAGAAGGCAGTGAAAACACAGAACTCTTACCTAATACCTGATCCCTGGTGGAATGCAGATAAACAGATAAAGCCTATTATTATCGATGGCAAGACTAAAGCTGCGGTAGATGCCAGACCACCTAGGCTGCCCGCCGACCCTGACGAGGCCAGGAAGAATCCAAGCTATTGGACTGGTGTCCCACGAGAACAAGATTATGAGGCTGATTATCTGGAGGACGCAAGGGGCACCCTAAGCAATCCTCAGCTAGAAAAAGAAGATATCTTGTCATTAGGCAAAAATTATGCAGCAAAGATCGAAGATAGGCTCTTCGAACCCAGCTCTCTGAACCCGAAAATAGAATCCGAAATTTGCCCAAAATCCAGCGGCGTCTTTGGAGATCCCGAGGCACCCGGCAGATTGGACGAGATCGTATTCCTTATTGAAAATTGTGGTCATGGAGATAAATGGCCCTGGAGGGTGCCTTGAACTCATTCGACTTCATATTCTGTCTCTCGAACGGTAGAGTGACTGAACACTCTCGGGAAGGCCTAAGTTTCTTTTGCGTTCTTTTTCAGATTCGCTTGGCAATAGGATGCAGATGCGCATTTATCATATGCAAATAATTTTTTGGGAGCGCAGGTGAGTGTGATATAAGTGAGGTGGGGAAAAAATCAGAGGATCTATCCCGGGGAATCCGAGGCCAGCAGCGCCTTGGACTCTTGCCAGCTATAGCTCAGTCAAGCCAAAAGAATAATAAGGGCCAGCACATGGGGTAAATACAGTGAATAGAAATATCCTACTCGCATTTGTGCTCCTACTTTTGCTTGCTTTATTGCTCTCTTATGCAGCAGCCCGGTTCCCGATCTTGCCTTTCGACATGAAATCCTACGAAGAGTTGCAAGAGCAAGCCAGCCCACATTTCGACGAGATAATGAGATGGATTAGCGCTCTAGGCGAACTATCGATAGCTATGGCCCTGACCGCCATTGCTATGCTGACCTTTGCATTGAGGCGCCAATGGCTAGAGGCGATCTTTATCCTTGCGACAATCAGCAGCGTATTGCTGGTTCTTGTGCTCAAGGATCTCGTCCAGAGATCGCGTCCATTCCCAGCCGCTGAAAATGCCAGCGGATTCATTCAGAGCATAGATCAATATAGCTATCCTAGCGGGCATGTTCTATTTTTTGTCGTCTTTTTTGGATTCTTTGCCTATCTGGCGTGGATACATTTTGCGGGATGGGTGCGCATGATCGTTATCGCTATTTGCGGTGCGCTGATAGTTCTAATCGGACCGTCGCGAATATTTCTCGGCGCACATTGGGCGAGTGATGTTTTAGGTAGCTATATCATCGGCACAATATGGCTATTCGTTCTGATTGTATCCTATCAATGGGCGATACGTCGTAAATATCATGATCCAGAAGCCAATCCAAACTATCGAGGCGGCTGATGGCAGACGACCCATACTGCAAAATAATTCTTATATTCGTTCAGCGAATCTAATTTTAATCGACTCCGAGTAATGCTTTTTTATGAACGACACTAGTATATAATTGTTTAATGTTAAAAATTTGGGATCAGATGTGGTTACCGAAGAGCACTGATTTTACCTGTTATGGCTATTGATACTATGTAGGGAATAGCTATTAGCATGCGAGTTCTCAGCACACTGAATTTTTGGGTCGTGGGTCTGAGCTACTGAAAGAGCACTAGAGAATCGATGGCTGGCAATGAATTGCTACAGAATTCAATAAAGACTGGTTGCTATCGGTTTGCAGTAACTCACCTACACGACCGAATTTTTGATAGAGGAAAAAGATAGTTATATGAATCCATTTGAGCTAAAATTTCAATCTAATGCTCTTTTGCGATTCCAACTCTAAATACCACATAGTTACGCGCACAAAAATAGTGTATAAATTTATAGGTACCATAACCTATATAAACTAAAAGCCATATAGCTTAATGTATTATGCCCAAAACCACATTGACACTATCTGGACCGGTGGCCAGAATGCTAAAGGTTTACACTGCACAAATCAAAAAGAGCTTGCACGCTCAAAGTCAGGTTGTTGAAGAAGCATTAATAGAGTTCTTCGAGAAGCGTGGCTTCAAAATAAAGCAAAAATCATGATGTAAGGAAACACTAGATTTAGGCTGATTCTGCTCCTTCTGATTTGATTACGGATGACCGAGAGGAGCAAGCCGGATGGGGGAATTGGGAAAGAGCATGGCAAAGCGATTGTCTTTTAGACAGATCTGCGTGCCAAGATAGAAGTGCGAGCAAAATCAGGTCCCATTCCATTAAACCAACCCGTCACATCAGTTTTTCGCAAGGGCAAAGAATTCTACAGCGGACGGCTTCTCATATCAGTATTTTCCTATCCCGTCGACTCAAATCCTGTAGTTAATTTCGCAGGCCGTCGGCGGGCTGGAGGAAGCGTGGCATTAGTCAATTGTCAGCGGTCTTCAGCAAATTGACCCCCCAAGACCGCTTTTCGATGCCTGCCTCAATAAATCGTGAGGCTGATTATTCTATTGCACGAGCGCGGTTATCGCCTATTTTTTCCATCCTTTCTTTCCGCCAGTTGTTCCCTGTGCCCCCTTCTTTCCCACATCCGCTACGCCTTTCTTTGCATCTGCGCTCCCAGACGCCACGGTCTTCCCTGCATCTGTCTCCAATTTCTTGCCATTAGCCTTAGTTCTCTTATCTTTTTTATTTTGCATCTTAAATTCTCCATTCAACTTTTTCTGTGATCCACTTAATACCATACTTTTAAATAAAAGGCTTTCGGTATCTAAATTCATAAGTGTCATAATCTGCATGAATATAATCTTCTGAAGACTGGTCAATGCCGCAAAAGCAAATAGCCGCCTGCGTGCTAAGAGCGAGGTTGCAGAGGAAACGCTCGGAGGGATCTTTGGGAGACGCGATATGAAGATCGAAGACTAATTTGATGATTTATGGCAAGGATGTCTTCTAAGCTGGTCTCCTGCGCGTGGGGAAGCTGGACTGCTGGCCCAAATTTTTCGACTACGCCATAGCCGGCTTGAACAAGTCACTCGATAAGATGGCTGCAAGCCTTGCCAGGTTTTATGGGCACGTGAGACTATTAAACTGATAGACTCCACTCGGCTCCGAGCCGATTTTATAGTAGCCCAGAAGGCTAATCATCCAGACCTCGAAACGCCATGCGCAGTTCGTAGACTCCATCCTCACTTCTCTTTTCGGTATCAAATCCCATATTTTTGAAGAGATTGAGCATGGGCATATTCTCAACCAAGACCTCTGCTGTAAATCCCAGCAGGCCGCTCCGCCGGGCCAGGCGGGTGAGATACGAGAGCAAATCGTGGCCTACGCCCATATTTTGATACTCATCCTTTACCACCAGCGCAACCTCGGCGGTATGCATTTTTTCATTTATCTCATATTGTCCAATTGCGGCGATGGTTTCTCTGCTATCACCCTCAACAATGGCCAGGATCATCATCCGATCTGCATAATCCACAACCCCGAACTCCTGCAATCTCTTATGGGGCATATCCATTCTAACGGACATGAACCTGCGGTACATGCTTTCACTGGAAAGAGCATAGAAAAAGTCCTTCATCAAGGGCTCATCTCCGATCTTCACCGGCCTGAGCAGAAGATGCAGCCCGCTCCTGGTTGTCCTGAATGTCTCTAATGCCACCGGATATACCCCATTCAGCCCAGGAATAAAGGCTTGATCTTTGTAGATGAACAAAAGCTTTCGAGCTTCTTCAATGAGCCACGGTCTGAACTTGGGATGAGCGATAGCAATAAGGTCCATAGCGCGTTCCCTGATATTCTTGCCGTGGAGATATGCTATGCCATACTCAGTCACTACATAGTGGACATCCCCTCTGGTAAAGGTTACTCCCGTCCCCTCCTGGAGAGATGGCACTATCCTGGAAATAGTATCATTGATAGCGGTTGAGGGAAGGGCCAGGATGCTCTTGCCTCCCGGTGCAAGCGCAGCACCTCTCATGAAATCAGCCTGGCCGCCGATTCCGAAGTAGAATGTCCCGGCAAGTGATTCTGCAGTTGCCTGGCCGGTTAAATCAATTTCCATGGCGCTGTTAATTGCAGTCATCAATTTATTCTTGGCAATAATCAATGGATTATTAACATAATCAATGGTTCTAAATGAAACGGTTGGATTCTCATCCAGGAACTCATAAGTCTCTCTCTTGCCCATGCAATAGGATGCAACAGTCTTTCCCACATCGATGGACTTCCTGCTATTGTCAACCACGCCTTTTTGCATCAAATCAATGATGCCGTCGCTTAAGAGCTCAGTATGCACCCCAAGATGCTTTTTCTCACCCAGGTATGTTACAGCAGCATTGGGTATAATGCCGTATCCAACCTGAAGCGTAGATTCGTCTTCGATAATCCGGGCAACATACCTGCCTATGGCGTTGATTATGTCCCCAGGATCTTCCACCGTATACTCCAGCAGTGGTTCATCGTGAGAAATAATGAAATCTATATCTTTTATATTTATGAATCCATCACCCTGAGTGCGAGGCATATGGGAGTTTATCTGGGCGACTATCATTGATGCCTTCTGGGTCGCAGCTTTGACGAGATCTACGCTTATTCCCAGGCTCATGTACCCGTGCTTATCGGGAGGAGATGTCTGGATCAAAGCTACGTCTATTGGTATTATCTCCCTTCGGAAAAGGCCAGGAACCGCTGAAAGAGATATGGGCGTATAGTCTGCTGCACCTCTGTTGATCGCATTTCTCGTGCCTTCGCTTATGAAGAATGAGTCGATCCGGAAGTTGTCACGGAATTTATCATCTAGATAGGGAGCTGTTCCCAGGGTCCATACGTGTATGAGATCGATTCCGGAAAATGCTTTGGGATTGGCGCTGACGAAGTTCACCAGAGCCTGAACTAGGTATTGAGGTTCGCCGCAGCCTGTGCCTATGAAGATCTTATCGCCGGCATGTATATGGCTGAATATCTCTTCATCCGATGCGAACTTCTCTGGCCAGGCCTTCTCTAAATCCCCTAGCAGATTGCATCTTTCCATTTCGTTCAATTGACTACATCCATTCTGGTTCCAATGCTTGTCGGTTTCTATTCTCAGACCATTGAGATAATTCTTATCAGGGCCTTCTTCATCACATATTCCATCATGCCGTTTTCCTTTTCTAACAATATGCATCTAACCTACTCGTCCCCCACCTCAAAATCATCAAGGATGCTCTTCAGCCTATCGATTACGAAGTCGATGACCACCTTGCCGCGTCGATCTCTGCTCCCCACCTCATCGAGAAGCTCTTCATAGAACTCCTTGCTCACTTCTTCGTAGTCATCCTCTGTGTACTCTAAATCATTGCTATCTCGTATCTGCTCCTGAAGCTTGCTTATAGCATCCCGCATAAGTGCGTAATCTTCCTGCACAGGAGTGCCTAACTTCAGCTCAGTGAACCGGCTATCCAGTTCCTGCATTCGATCGTGATAGTCAGCTTCCAAGGCATCATTGATATTTTTCTTCACTAAAGCGATTTCAGACTCGTCCACTGCATTTTCCTGCAATTTCCATCACCTTCCTGCTTGACCTGCTGGATCTCCTTTCAGACTCGCGGCAAATTGATGACGTTCTCGACAACGAAAATCAGATTTCCTTCAATCCCAGATAAACTGAACTCAATAGAATATCAATCCTTTGGGAATAAATGAGGTTGGACGACCTAAACCAAAGAAGGGTAGTGTAATAAATTGGAATGGAGGGCTTCTGCAATCTTTTTACCATGAGGGCATCTGATAGAGATGCACACTTTTAATTCACTATAATTAATTAAATCATTAAAAATTTTAAAAAAAAAAACTCAGGCTGCCAGCCTAAATCCCTCTACCTCGCCGGTCCACTTGTCGCCGCTGGCTGATATTACACTGTATCTTCCTGATGCGTCGTCATGAGATAGATTCAAGAGCAGCTTATAGAGCATTATGGGCTGCTGTGAGGTCAGGTCAAGGCTCAATTGCTCTCCTTGCATCATCCCTGATGCCATCACCTGACGGGTGCTATTATCCTCTCTGATGCTTCCTGAGCCGAATATGGAGCCCCCTTCCTGGAATAAGGCAAGCGATACATCCCTCTGGATGCTATCAATGAGCTGCAACGACCAGGTTCCTGAGGCGTTGGCTATGATGGAGTCGTTGGATGCTATTTGGGCATTATCCGATATGCCTGATGGCTGGCTGGAGGAGGCGACATCCTGAACCTCTGCCGGGCTTTGCTCTTGAGCCGGGCTTCTTGACTGAAGAGGTGTGCTCCCGCTACCAGGAAGGCTGCTCGGCATATCCCAATCCAGAGTAGAATTCTCTTTTTCCGCGAAATACCTTTCCCGAGATGCTTTAGCCTGGTTGCCGGTGCCCTCAACATCGATGCTTTGGATGTTGCTCTGATCAATATAATCGTCAACGGAAGAGCCCGACGCGGTGGATGCCGAATCTGGCAGCACCACAGCTTGAAATCCCAATACGAAAAAGGCAAACGCTATCAGAAACAGCCACGATACATTAGTCTTCATATTTGCTGAACCCCTTATCTTGTTTTCTGCTTCAAAGTTTCTTCCCATTGCTTATAAATTGTTGCTGGACTGAAAGCTGCTCTTTGATGCCTTAGAAAGAGATAAATCCCCTGATGCATCTGATAGATAGGGGTTTGATAGATTTGAATCAGGAGGATTTCCTGCAGCAATTGGAGGGCATCATTCTGCCGGAGACATTCGACCAGGATCTATTGGATCGGGCGGCAGAGATGTTCGGCAAATGGGGCAAGGGCAGGCATATGAACGAGAGTGAGCACCTCTTCGAATCCTTTGGCCTTGGCCCTAAACCAAAAGACAGCCCCGAGGTCAAGATGCAGAAGGCCGCCCTGCGATTTGTCTGCACCAGAATGATGGAGGCACAGTTCAGCCGAAAGGAAGCCTCAGAGCTCATTCGCAATTTCAACCGGCTCAAGGACCCAGGCTACAAATGGCTGGATTAGGACGCTAAAGGCTCAATAATTCAGGTAGAAGTAAATGTGAAATCCCATGAGCAGCGAGGCCGCCCACATGCCTGCTGCCGCCTGCATGGCAGACTTCATAGAGAGACGGGAAGACAGACGCCTCTTGTAGACCAGGTTGATGTAGACGAATAGCGGTATCACGGCCAGGCCAAGTGCATGATGAAGCAGGATCTCTGCGACGAAGAGGGAGACAACTCGCCCCGGCTCCAGGAGGAGGCCCATGGCCGGGGACATCAGCAGGAGGATGGCCAGGATCTGGGCGACGAAGGCCAGGCGGAGCAGCAGGCAATGCTTCTGGAAGCTCTTTCTCCTGGCCAGCAGGAGAGCATAAATGAGGGCAATAGATAGAGCCAACTGCAATATCAGGTTTGAGGCCACCAGGGTCTCATGCTCCAGAGACATGTTATGGGATTAATCCTTGATTCTCTTCAGCAGCCAGGCCATGTTCTGCCCCAATGTCCTCATGGTCGCCATTCCCTCTTCGTCACCTTCCACATCCTTCTCCTCCAGGCCCATGCCTATGTTCCAGTAGCTGGATCCGGCCACGATCATCTGGCTGATGAAGAAGAGGTGGTTGATGGAGTCAAAGACATGAATGGCCCCCGCCCGGCGCACGGCTACCACTGCCGCACCCACCTTTCGCCTGAACATATCACCGTTGGCCTTGGCCACGAAGCCGGCCCGGTCGATGAGGGCCTTGGCCTCAGGAGTGAGGTCTGCAAAATATGTAGGCGAGCCTATGATGATCCCATCCGCTTTGACCATCTTTTCTATGCAATCGTTTATCATGTCCCGATCCTGTGTGCAGCGGCCATCCTTTTTCTCGTAACATTGGAAGCACGCTATGCACCCGGAAAGAGGGCCCTTGAGATGAACCAGCTCCGTCTCTATGCCCTGGCTCTCCAGCTCCCGGAGTACTGCGCCCAGCAGGGCGGCGGTATTGCCGTCCCGACGGGGGCTGCCGTTGAATGCCACAACCTTCATGAAATTGTTCCCTCTATTGGATATCAACTGAAATAGCTGTCTCTTCAGATCTCCACCAGGCGGTAGTCCCTGCTCCCAAGGCCAATCTCCTCCCCATAATCAAGCTGGATACGGCCCATGGTGCCCTCCCAGAGGCCCAGGAATTTATCCTCCCCCGGCTGGCGGTTCTTCTGCAGCAGGGTGTTGTCCAGGCCTGCCTGGCGGTTGACCAGATCGTAGCTGGCCTGGTCTATGGCCACCGGGTCAGTGGAGGCCAGGATGCCAATGTCCGGCACTATTGCACAGTCGCTCCAGGGGACGCAGTCGCAGTCCGGGGTGATATTGATCAGGAGGTTGAAGAAGCCAACCCTTCCTTCCTTTCCCGTCACCGCCCCCAGGGCGTACTCGGTCATCCTCTCCATGAAGGGCGGCACCTCCACCAGCCAGTCGAAGTCCAGGGCGTGGGTGGAGCAGAGGCGCAGGCACTTGCCGCAGCCGGTGCACAGGCTGTAATCTATGGCAGTGATCTTCTTGTCCACAGCTATGGCCTGATTGGGGCAGCCCTCCATGCAGGAGCGGCAGCCGATGCACAGCTTGGCGTTGAATATGGGCCTGGCGGAGTGCTGGTCGGCCTTGCCCAGGGGCGGTGCGCAGCCCATGCCCAGGTTCTTGACCGCTCCCCCAAAGCCGGCCGGCAGATGGGCCTTGAAGTGGGATACCACAATCATGCTGTTGGAGGAGGCGATCTCCCCCGCGATCTTGACCCTCTTGAAGTGCTTTCCCGGAATGGATACCTCCCGGAAGCTGTCACCCTGCAGGCCGTCGGCGATGATGACCGGCGCTCCGGCCACGGTGCGGCCAAAGCCGTGCTCCTCTGCCGTTTGCAGGTGGACGGCTGCATTGCAGCGGCTGCCCCCATAAAGGGTGTTGGTATCGGTAAGAAAGGGCCGAGCGCTCCGATCCAGGATCTTTTCAGCAATGGGCCGGACCAGGACCGGATTGACATAGGAGTCGTTGCCCAGCTCGCCGAAGTGGATCTTGATGGCTGTGAGGTCGCCCTTTTTTATGACCTGGGAGAATCCTGCGGCATCAAATAGCCTGCGGATCTTGTTTTGCTTGCTGTCCTCGGGGCTTCGGGCCCTGATCCCGGCGAAATAGACTGTGCTCTTCAATTCCTGCCACCACCTTATGCATGGCATATGCTGCCGGGAGTAGAAGAATTTAATTGAGGCTAAGTGCAGAGGGTGGCAAGGGACCGTATAACTACCGTTGGAGTTCAAACCTGAATGAAGAGCTCTCAACTAAGGCTTCATTCCGCCAGAGTCCATCCGATCTGGCCAAAAGACGGCATATGATCATCTTGGCGGCAAAGGATGCCAATTGCCTATCCGGTCAGGGCAGGGTCCAGATAAATGTGATGTAAAAATGTTGGTGGCAGCAATGCAGCCACACCAGGGAAGAAGGCTGCCGCCCGCATTTTCCATCAAAATTACAGTTGGCTCTTCTTGGCCAGCATGATGTTTTCGTTGAGCAGTCTCTGGCCGGATGCTCTCTTCCACCAGACATATTTGTCCGAGCCGCCGGCCTTCTCACTGAGCTCATATATATCCGCGTACTTCTTCTGATAGATCTTGTACTCCGGCGTCGTCGGGGAGACCGATGCAGCCTCCATCTCTATGTAGCTTGGCTCAACTGCCATATTCTCCCCCAGATTATTTCTCAAGACCAGCCAGACATGCTCCCTGCCGCTGTTGTGAAAGTTGCTGGAATAGGCAAAGCTGACATTGAAGCCGCGATTCTTGAGGTACCATTCAAAGAAAGCCACCCTCTCCTCAACGGTGAAATCAGCGTTATGGGGCCGTATGCTGGCAGCGAATCTGATCAGCTCCACAGGACTGTTAACATCCGCCTTTTTCATTTTGAAATAGTAGTTCTCCGGTATGTCCTGGTTGGCAGACTGCATGCAGCCACAAATAAGCAATGCTGCAATAACCACCAGCGGCAAAATAGCTCTTTTCATCTCATCACCAAGATTGATCTCTTTTCATCTTAACGAAATCCTCCTTAAATCCATGAATAGCATTTGCAGGCCATTTAGTGCCAGGGAACATATAGTCTCCTTATTTAATAACCTAAGCGCCCCAAAATTTAGGCATATTAAAATGCTATTCGCCATCATTGACTGAAATCTATGAGTACTATTATGCGCCTAAATTATGGAGATATGGGGTTGCCGGTCGCAATCCCCGTTAACCTCCTCGTCCTCCTTACCTCAGCATCACCCGGCTCAGAGTGACCAAAAAGAGAGCCATGAGCAGCCATCCCAGCAAAGTCTCCATCACCGTCACAAACTCGAAGCCCTCGTTGATTGATAAATTCTGGGGAGTCTTGCCCATAAACTGCATGCTGCTGAAGTAGAAGGCATCATTGAGAGAGACCGCTATCCCGTCCTTTTGCTGTCCGTCGTCCCCTCCATCCGGCTGCAGGGCCTCTCCGGCCCAGAATATACCGGTGAAGATGAGTATGATGGCCAGGCTCAAAAGTATGGTGTGGGAGGGGCGCACCCCGTAGCCGCAGGAGACCCAGGCCAGCCGGTCGAACAGACGCTGAAAGGACCGGTGCGAACGGGCCTGCTTCTCCCTGCGGTACTGGTAATAGCATTCGTCCTGATCCTCGAACTGCTCTAGATTCCGAAAATTTCTGACCAGAGTCAGATAGACCGAGCCATTGTAGGGCACATGGTTGCTGATTGTATTCCAGCGCACCGCCAGGCGATTGAAGTTGAAGTCCTTGAGGTGAATGCTCGACCCATCCGTGAAGAGAGAATCGGAGAGCTTCAATGTATAGACCTTGGCATTGACCAGATGAAAATCCCTCTCAAACCTGGCCCTGCCGAAGTCGGCATCATTGAATCTTGCCCTGCTAAAGTTGGCCTCGGTGGCAAAAGAGGCCCGGGAGAAGTTGGCCACTCCCGCAAACTCGGAATCGGAGAATCCGGCATCTTCCAGAAAGCCGGATCCGGAGAAGTTGGCCGCTTTGGTGAAGCTACTGCCGTCAAAGTCCACCAGACCGGAAAAGCAGGCATGATCGAAGAAGACATCCCCCTTGATCACCGAGTACTCGATCTTTATGCTCGATTTGATGACCTTCTGCCTTTTTTTGTTGAGCGGCAGGTCCAGCCGGTGCAGATCCAGGTCGCCGAAGATGATGACGTTCTCATACTCCACCGGCTTGCCTTTCTCTATCTTCTCCAGGACCTCCTCGGCCTTGATCATCAACAGGCTATCGACCATAGACGAAGCAGAAAATCGATAAAAGCAGATAACCTTTGCGGTTCCCTCTATTCAAGATAGGTGCCTGCTCCGGATTGAATTCAGGATAACTGGAAGGACTCAGATCTGCTCCGCGCCCTTTCCCAGCAGCATCCTCTCCACCCAGTCCCAGTCGTGCTCATAGATATGAGCCGAGGCGCTGGTGGTGGATATCGACCCCGGCTCGGCGCCTACAGTGCCTGCCACATACTGCAAGAGGCGGGCCAGGCCGTAGAGGTTGGCGGGATAGGCTCCGGCAAAGTCGTGGCTGCGGAAGAATATGGATAGATTCAGCCGCCCATCGCGCAGCTTGAAGTCGTCCACAATCATGCAGGGCACCTCCTCCTTGTTCGAATCTACAGGCACGATCCAGGTCACAGCCGTGGCCCGGCGGGTGCTGGATGAGGCCCTCAGCCGGGATATGGCCTGCTGGATCTGATCGAGAGCAGGGGTGCCAGGAATAGCCCAGGCCCGGAGCCGCTCCCCATAGGTGTACTCAAATCCGGGATTGCTGCCCGAGAGAAGCTGCCGGGCA
>Ga0105103_10001286_pt1 | contig 13939 bp, 12 predicted proteins | sample PPLLaktember2015_2_FD_79107 | JGI IMG/M metagenome (GOLD analysis project Ga0105103, IMG submission 79107) | Freshwater sediment microbial communities from Prairie Pothole Lake near Jamestown, North Dakota, USA - PPLs Lake P7 Core (6) Depth... | ecosystem: Environmental > Aquatic > Freshwater >...
ATTGTTGCGGTCCCATTGAATGGGTTGGGATAAGATGCTTCGAGCTCCATTCGCTTCGGCTGCAGTGATGACTTTTGCGAAACTCCGGTTGATGAGTAATTTTTAATTGCCACTGCCTCTGAATTCGAGCATGTAAAGCCAAAAACTGTTTTGGCTTCAAGGCGCAGGTAATAAATCTTGTCTTTCGCAAGAGCCAAACCGGTAATCTGGGCTTTCCGATCAGAATCCTTTTCTTTGGCGGATTTTTCATAATCATGAGGATACAAACTTCCGCTGGAAAAAACCAGTTTCTGCATTTCAGCGTCTTCATAAATCTGCACTGTATAACTCTCCTGAGCCGCCCATAGTGCTTCCTGATACTCCCAAGTGACAAGCATTGTCGAGTCGTCAACCGGCTCTGCCGCAATTTGCGCAAATTTCGGCGCCTGAGGATTGAAATCCAGATTGGATGCAAAAGAGATTGTCGAACCACTTAAAGCACGATTTTGAGGAATGAATCGACCTCCTGTGGCGAGCCATATTTTATTGGTCTCCCTTACTTCGGCCTGCGTATTGGGATCATGTCGGTCTGGCGTGGACGGATTGTTTTCCTGATCGTTTATGGTATAATAGGCCTGATCGTACGTATGCCACATTCCGTTCCAATATTTTTTTCTGGCATTAAAAAGATAGCAGGAGCGATACCATTCTGATGTGGCAGCCCAGTCTTCGACAAATGTGTAGACATCTCCAAGATTCGTCTCGGCGCGTCCTGTTGTGGGATTGTTTGCGCGCCACAAGGTGGCGATATGCATCCATTCATCGGCTTCAAAATCAAACACCCAAAAATCTCTGGTTGAACCGGCGAATGAATTGACCGACATCGGTGTCATTTTTAGGAGCAATCGGTAAGGCTGATGAGTTTTCCACGCATAATCCTTCCACGTTTTTACACCAGTACCTTCGCCGCCGAAACTGCTGTTCGAAACACGGTATCCACGCCACAAAACTTTCGCCTTCGCTTCTTCCGGCACAGTCTGATTATCGCCGTCAACATAATCCCATAAGGAAAAGTGCAGTGTCCGCTTACTCCCCTGATCCTGTAGTCCAGAATAACCGCCGGTAAAATTGATGGCCGCATAATAAGTGCTGGGAGATGTGGAATCGACCATAATATCAACCATCAACAGATCAGCCGCCTTTCCCGATTTATCCTTATATTCAAGATGGAGAGAACTAGCCCAGCCGTCAATATCCGTCAACGGATCGAACTTGTCGTTAAGGCTGATTTCAGCTGCAGAAGCCCAGGCATTGCCGTTGACCTCTGACAAGGCTTTTAATCTGACATAGCGCCCACTCACCGGTACGGGGAAATCTTTAATCTGTTCCGCAGTCTGGTCCGGCCATCTGCCCTGAATGATTGGATTCCCCCAGTTGTTGCTGTCATTGGAAACAAAAACCTGATATTCCTTCATTCTACCATTGCTGGAGTTTTTTCTGGGCATGTAAGAAAAATTCTCTATCAGATAATCTCGATCCAATTGAAATACAATCTCATGCGGATAGCCAGGAGATTTGGCATACCATTCCGTGTGCCAAAAAGTATCAGGATTCCCATCGAGAACGTTTATCGCCGCGCCGTTTTCACCGACAGTCTCCTGACTGTCAACATAGATCATTTTCATGGCACTCTGAGGGATATCCTCCATAGCGATGATGGCGGATGAGTAAAAGAACAACATAATCAATTTCTTCATAATGACTCCTAAAGCATTTGCTGAAAAATAATACAAATTTGACACCGCTCATGCAAGCAATATTTTTATTCATAAACGGTTGTTGCGCTTGGTTTTCGAATTTTGTAATATCATTGATTGGTTCCTGCAACACAATCCATTCTGCAGGTTTTCCGAATCAGCATTGAAAGAGTAAGGAGACAGCAATTATGTCGTTTACAATGAATCGTCGTAATTTCGTCAAAACCGCATCGGCAGCCACGTTGAGCGCGTCCATGTATAGTCGTGTTTTGGGCGCAAATGAGCGCTTGAATGTCGCTGTGATCGGCTGTGGTCGCATGGGGCAGCACAATATCAGCGTTCAAAAAGGTACCGGTCTTGTTGACGTGACCGCCGTTTGTGATGTTTACGAATCCAATCTCCAAGAAGGAATGAATCTCGCCGGTAAAGCCAAGGCTTATCGTGACTTTCGTCCTATTTTGGATGATCATTCAATTGACGCCGTCGTCATCGCCACACCTGATCACTGGCATGCGCTGATGACCACACTTGCCTGCGAGGCGGGCAAGGATGTGTTTGTTGAAAAACCGGCATGTACCACTCTTGCCGAGGGAAGGCGCATGGTGCAGATAGCACGGCGCACCGGGCGCATTGTTCAGGTCGGAACCATGCAGCGTTCTTCTCCTGTTTTTCAAAATGTTGTAAATATCGTTCAAAGTGGTGTACTGGGGAAAATCAGCATTGTCCGCACATGGCTGGTTACGAATGACTACCCAAACGGTATCGGATCGCCGGAAGATTCGCAACCGCCGGCGAATCTTGACTGGGACTTGTGGCTGGGACCTGCACCGGAGCGTCCGTTTAACTGGAATCGGTTTGGTGTCGGCGACCGTTGGTCAACATTCCGTTATTTTTGGGATTATGCAGGTGGAATGATGACCGACTGGGGTGTGCATCTTTTGGATATTGTGCTGTGGGCGATGAATGAAAAAGCACCGAGTTCCATCTCGGCGGTGGGCGGCAAGTTCTACCTGAAAGACAATCGTGAAACGCCGGATATTCTGCATATTGCCTATCAATTTGACAAATTTGTCGTCACTTTTTCCAATCAGGAAGCCAATGACCGCGGCATCGATGGTCTGGGCTATGGTATTGAGTTTTATGGATCGGCCGCCAGTCTGTTTGTCGATCGCGGCGGCTATAAAATTATGCCGCAGGAAGGGGGACGATTCGAACGATCTCAAATGCCGAACAATCTTCCGCTCAAATACTCCTCATCAGACAGCGGCAATGATGCACATGCCCGCAACTTTATCGACTGCATAAAATCGAGAAAACTACCGATCAGCGATATTGAAACGGGGCATCGATCAACCTCGATATCTATTTTGGGGAATATAGCCTATCGTACAGGTGAGAAATTGATATGGGATGCTGAAAAGGAAAAGACCACCAACAGTGAATCAGCCAATGCACTGCTGGAACCTTCATACAGAGCCCCCTGGAAATTGCCCAGTGCTTAAAAGGCGGGACGCAGCTAAAGTTCTTCTCTTCCTCCAGTCTGCTCCGAATTGTAGCAGAGATATTCGATTTGCGCAGAACCGCCAAGATGCACAACGAATGACCTCGTACAGGCACCTCGTCGTACACCTTGGCAATTTTTATAATCGTTTGATAATGTGATAACCAAACGGAGTTTCGACGATATTACTGACTTGGCCCTTTTTCAGAGCAAAGGCAGCATCCTCGAACTCCTTCACCATTTGATCCTTGCCGAAAAAGCCGAGATCACCGCCGCGTTTACTGCTCGGACAATCCGAATACATTTGGGCGAGTTGACTGAATTCCGTACCTTCTTTGATTCTCGTGAGAAGGTCCTGTGCTTGTGTGAGAGCTTCTTCTTTGGTGCGCACAATCTGTGCCGGCGCCCTCATTGAACCTTTATACATCAGAAGAATGTGTGCGGCATGTATTTGTCCGGGGGGATCTTGTTTGGGTTCAGCCTTCTGTGTCGGGGATTGATTTTGTGCACCACTGGTCGCCTTTTCTTTTTTTCCACAGGCGACAATCAGTATTGAAACACAAAGTGTACACAGTAAAAGCGCCAAGAGATATTTCTTCATTCAGACCTCCAATTTCTACATTGTTTCCAATTAAAATAAGCATTAGCGGGCTAGATTCAAATAACTTTCTCAAATCACCACTTTTTCATGAGCAGGAAAATATCTCTGCAAACGCTTGCAGCGTCTTTCCCGCATCGCCTGCAGGTGGTGAACAAAGCCAATTCGGGGAATCTTCACCGTCGTGATTTATAAAAATCAAATCGCTGGATTGCCCCTGCAGAATTTCTTCCCATGCACGGGAAGAGCGAATCTGTATATCGATCATTACGTTCTCGTTGAGGGGAAGTTGAAGATTTTGCGCCCGCACGACCAGTTTCGTGGCCATAATTCGCTGAACCGTTTCCTGGGCACTTGTCCCCGTCTCCAGGCTGATTTGGGCAATTTCCTCCATAGAAACCGGCTGAAGGAATACCCGTACGATTTCGACCGCCTCTTGTCTTATTCGTTCGTGCTGTAGCAGCCGTCCTGCCAAGGATAGATGAGCATCATAAATGATCCATTTATATTTTTGAGTCAAAACATCCAATTCATCGAGATCAATCGCCTGCCACACGTTTCGCGTTTTAGCCGTGACGTACCGTGATTGCGGGAGGGCTTGTATCTCCTGTTCACTGCGAAAGTGATAATCTTTGCCATCTTCCTCATTGGGTCGAGGTTCACGACTGGTATAGAGTACGGGACGTCCCCAAAGAACCTGTGGATAAAATAATCTTAATGAGTTAAGCAAAGGCGTCTTGCCGACGCAGGAAGGCCCTGATAATAAGACCAGTTTTCCGCTCATTCCAGTAAATCACCATGCAGGGATATGACATTGAATTTTAATCCTAACTCTGATTTTACAAATGTAGCAAGAAATCCGCATAAAACCAATTTGAAAGAGAGGCCAACACCCGTCCTTTCACATGGGAATAGAATAAATGGAATGAACGTTATTTGAATAGCAAATTCTGGAGGAAAAGTGAAAAGACCTATGCTGTTTCTCGCTGTATTCTCGCTTATAGTTGGTGGAATACAATGCGATAATAAAATTGTCTCTGATTGTCTCACCTGTGCAGAGCAACAACCCGCCGGTCAAAAAATAACACTGAGTGAAATCCAACAAACCATATTCAATCCTCAATGTATATCCTGTCATGGCGGGAACCAACCGGCAGCCGGTCTGAATCTATCGGAGGGTCTCGCGCATCTAAATCTTGTGAATCAGCAGAGCACGACAGCTGCGCAAGTTCGCGTGGTGCCCAACAATAGTTCCGCAAGCTATCTGGTGTGGGTTCTGGAAGGTGAAAAAGCGCCGTTGATGCCTCCGACTGGAGCGTTGAGTCGAACAAAGATCGATTCCGTCATTGCTTGGATCGATCGCGGTGCTGAAAACAATTAAAAGGGTTTTAAAAATGCTGAAAATAAGTCTTTTACTATGGATTCTATTTCTCTCCTTCTCACATGCGAACGAATTACAGATTGATAAAACGCAAAAGAACCAGGTAACATTTACTTCTGATGCGCCAGTCGAAAAAATTATTGGGCATACAACAGAGATCGACGGTTATGCAGCCATCGATGAAAAAGATTTGACGCAAAACAGCTCTTTTTATTTTGAAGTTGACTTGGCGACATTGGATACCGGCATAGGTTTGCGCAATCGGCACATGCGCGAGAATTATCTGCAGACGGGGAAATATCCATTTGCCTCCTATAAAGGGGAAATCAAAGAGGCTGTGTTGCTGGAAAATGGCGGATATCAAGTCAAAGCGCGCGGTTCATTTGATCTGCATGGGGTCCAAAAAGAAATGGAAATCTCGGCAACGGTCGAAAAATTGGAAAATGGATATAAAGCTTCGAGCAGCTTTGAAATCGCACTCGCAGATTTTAAAATTGAGAGACCGCAATTGATGTTGCTTAAAATCGGTCAAGTCATTAAGATCGACGTGTCTATTTATGCAAAAAAGGTTAATCCATAAGGCGCCATATGAATAAAAAATCAATGTTTATTCTGACGTTGTTGCTGACTGCTGCGTCTTTTGCTCAAACCGGCACAGTGAATTGGCAGCGATCCAAATCGATTCCACGCGATTTAGAATTGTTTCACGCTCTGTATGTTTCGTCTTTGCCCACGGCGGAAACCCTTCAGAAGGGTGATCTGGAATTTGAGGTTTCTCATCGTTTTACGACGCCTGTAAATTATGGCGATCAAACATTTGCCGGATTGGATGGCCCCGCCAATATTCGTCTCTCTTTGGGGTATGCGATCACACAACGATGGTTGGTGGACATCGGCCGAACCAATGTCCATGACAATCTCGAGTTGAGCACCAAATACAAAATTTTACAGATTCCCCATTCATTCGCTCCGATGCTTTTTTCGCTGCGTGGGGGCGTAGCCTATAATGGGCAAATTTATGATCCCATCAAGAATGATGGTCGACGCTTTCAATATTATGGCCAATTGATCGCAAATACATTGATCAATAATAAAATCGGTATTGGTTTGGCTCCGACCTATTTATATAATGCGCATATTTTCTGTGTGGAACCTCAATATAGCCTTACTTTAGGAAATTATATCCAATTTTATATTTCGCCGAGTTGGAGCCTCTTTGTTGAATGGAATCCAACGGTTAGCGGTTGGCGTCAAGACTTTAATTCCATTGCTGCAGGAATTGAATTGGAAACCGGGGGACACTTTTTTAAAATACTTCTGACAAATAACGACAAGATAAATACGGCACAAGTTATTGCCGGTGCGGACCGCGATGCGGCGCAGGGTGATTTGCGACTCGGATTTATGATCACCAGACTCATTAAATAAAGGAGAAAAACATGAAGGCGAATGTCGGTGGAAATGATAAAATTATACGCATCATTATTGGATTGATTGGTTTAATCATCGGACTATTGGCCAAGAGTTGGTGGGGATTGGTTGGGTTCATCCCATTATTGACCGGTGTATTCAATTTTTGTCCACTCTATGCAGTACTCAAGATGAGCACAGCGAAAACAGAAACTAAATAATGAGGAACCGAATGAAAGTCAGCACTTTACTATTTCTCATGATTGTTTTATCTACGAATTTGCTTTTCAGCAGGAACTTTCGCGTCAATCAGGTTCCTAATGGATCAAAATATAGCTGCAATACGTGTCACACAGGTTTCGGAGGTCCGCGCAATGATTTTGGCAAGCAGATCGAAACGAGTTATCTGGATGTAAGCGGCAACGTCCTCTGGGGTTCAGCCCTTGCGCTATTAGATTCAGATAATGATGGCAAATCCAATGGCGAAGAGCTTCAAGATCCGAATGGAAATTGGAAAACCGGCGACCCTGCACCAGGGACTTTGAGCTTGGTCTCCAATCCGGGAGACCCGAACAGCACCACAGACATTGAAGACCATTTGGTGCTGCTTCCGCGGACATTGCAGCTTTATCCCAATTACCCCAATCCATTCAATCCGACGACAACGCTCACCTTTTCGGTTCCCGAACCCTCTGTGCTTAGACTGGTGATTCTCAACAGTGTTGGACAGCAGGTTCGTGAATTTGAACATCATATTTCCGCACCGGGAACATACAGCCAAATTTGGAACGGATTAGATGAGACCGGCGTTTCGGTGATGTCAGGCATTTATTTCGCTCGTCTGGAAAGCGGAAAGGTCAGTCAAACCATTCGCATGCTGATGCTCAAATAGCCGACATTGAGGTGAATGCTGTTGTGTCGGAGAACTTTAATTTAACAGATCGAATTGCTCTTTGCTGACATAGCACACAGGGCAACACCAATCAGCGGGAAGATTGGAAAATTCAGTACCAGGGGGGATGCCGTTTTCGGGATCACCTTCCTTGGGATCGTATACATACCCACAATTCGTGCAAATATATTGTTCCATTGTTTCTCCTGTCGCCTCCATCTGTTTGTACAATTCCTTGCGCTCAAGGGTATTGTCTCTCGATGCTTACTCTATTGAAAAGTACTTTGCCTGGGGATGATGAACGATGAACGCGCTGGTCGTCTGTTCCGGCGTCATTTGATCCTCTTCAGTGATATGAACTCCAATGGTTTCGGGTTGCAGGAGCTCGACGATTTGCCGGTTTCCATACAAATCAGGACAAGCAGGATAACCAAATGAATAACGGGAACCTCGATATTTCTGCACCACAAAATCCATAATATCGTTGCCATCCTCTTCAGTAATCGACAATTCTTTTCGAATCTGTTGGTGCCAATATTCCGCCAATGCTTCAGCAGCTTCCACACTCAATCCATGAAAGAGCAAATAATCTTTATAAGAGTTGGCTTCATATAGTCGCTGTGATTCTTCTGATGCTCGTCGGCCGACGGTCACTATCTGGACAGGGAAGATGTCCCTTTTCCCCGATTCTATCGGTAGAAAAAAGTCGGCGATGGAACGGAACGGTTCTTTGGCTTGACGAGGAAAATAAAATCTCTGAATTTCTTCCTCAGAATCAGGGGCATAAACTACAACCTCTTCACCAATACGGTTGCAGGGGAAATAGCCATAGACCACCGCAGGCTGTAATAATGATTCCAGGCGACATCTCTGTTTCAGATTTTCCAATTCCGGGCGCACCTGTTTGTCGATCAACTCGTCATATTCCTCACGCGACATCTGACCGCGACGATAGCCCCAACGTCCGCGGAAAAGCACCGATTCAGTCAGATAGCTGAAAACCATGTCTAAATCAATATCGGGCACAACTTGCACACCCCAAAACGGAGGGATTGGAACATGATGAGTAAAATGCAATTTCTCATGCTGAACCAATGACTCGCGGCGAACCGGCTCTCTCATTTCCTGTCTGAGCATGGTTACTGCATATTCTTCCATTTTTTTTTCTTTGATAAGCGACATCATTTTCAGCCCTTCAAACGCATCTGCGCAATAAATCACCGGTGAATCCAATATTGGAGCGCAAACTTGATCAACATAGCTTTTGGTGAGGGCTGCTCCGCCCAACAACACGGGGACCTTCCATCCCCGTCGACGCATGACTTCCAGATTTTCCTTCATCACAACCGTTGACTTTACCAATAGACCACTCATTCCGATGGCATCGGCATTGACTTCCTGCGCCTTTCGCAGCATCGCATCGATTTCGCATTTAATGCCTAAATTATAAACCTGGAATCCGTTATTGCTGAGAATGATATCGACAAGGTTTTTGCCGATGTCATGAACATCGCCGCGCACTGTCGCCAGCACGATGCAAGTCTGCGCCTGCGCATCAGATTTTTGAAGGAACGGCTCCAGTTTACCCACCGCATACTTCATCACTTCGGCGGACTGCAATACAAAAGGCAACTGCATTTTACCGGCGCCGAAAAGCGCCCCGATCGTTTTCATGGCTGGAATCAACCAATGGTTGATGATATCAATCGCTGCGGTCGTTTCCAAACCGGCCAACAGTCGCTCTTCCAAGCCGGAACGATTTCCCTGAATGATATGCTGCTTAATCAGCTCGTCGAGAGTAAGATGATGGGATTCATCGCCGCTGGTTTCCTGGTCTGGAACGGCTTGACTAAAATGCTCAATGAATTGAAAAAGAGAATTACCGTTGCGATTATAAATGAGATCGAGACAAATTTGAATGTCCTGTTGATCTATCTTGTATAATGGCAATATTTTTTGCACATTGACGATCGCCAGATCAAGTCCCGCCTCAACAGCTTGAGCCAAAAAGACGGAATTCAAAATTTCACGAGAATGGGGACTCAGACCAAACGAAACATTGGAGACCCCGAGAAGGGTAAACACTCCCGGCAATTCGGATTTAATTCGCCGGACAGCCTCCAATGTATGCAGTGCCGAATCTTTCATGGATTCGTCACCGCTGCCGAGTGTAAATGTGAGGGTATCAAAAATGAGATCTTCAGGTTTGAGGTTGTTTTGATGAACGGCGATATCGTACAATCTTTTGGCTACCTGCAGTTTGTGCTCGACACTTTTCGCCATGCCCAATTCATCGATGGTCAAAGCGATTAATGCAGCTCCATATCGTTTGGCCAAGCGACATATTTTATGAACCCGCTCCTCGCCATCTTCGAGATTTATCGAGTTGATGACCGGTCGTCCGCCGATCAGCTTGAGCGCCTCTTCGATGACATGCGTATCAGTAGAATCAATAAAAATCGGCAAATTCACCTGCTTGACAATTCGGGTGACTGCCTGCTTCATATCGGCGACTTCATCCCGCCCGGTATAAGCAACGCAAAGGTCGAGTCCATGAGCACCGGTGCGTTCCTGTTGACGGGAAATATCGACGATCCCATCCCAATCTCCTGCCAAAAGATAATCACGAAAAAGTTTAGAGCCGTTGGTATTGGAACGCTCGCCCACAAAAAATGGCGCCGGATCTTGGCGAAGTTCCTGAGAGGTGAACAAGGAGGCAATGCTCGGACGATGAACGGGTTGTCGTTTTGCCGGTGAGAGTTGCGGTAATTTATCCGCCATGGCTTTGATAAATTCAGGAGTGGTGCCGCAGCATCCACCGATGATCTGCACGCCATACTCTTCGACAAAACTTGACAGTACATCTACATATTCATCAACAGTCAAGGTATAGATCATTTCACCGTTAATATTCTGTGGTAAACCGGCATTGGGTTGAACCATGACCGGCCCGTAAAAATCCTCGCATATCTGTCGGATATATGGACGCATCGTCTCCGGCCCGGTGGCGCAATTCATTCCTAAAATATCGATGGCAAACGGCGCCAGAACAGCCAAGGATGCGCTGACGTCGCTGCCCACAAGCATGGCACCGCTTGTTTCAATAGTGAGAGTGACAGCTCTTGGCAGTCGTATGTCCGCATGCCTCATTTCATCTTGAACCGCAAGTAGAGCTGCCTTGATCTGCAGTGGATCTTGACACGTTTCGATGACAAAGAGATCAATTCCTCCTTCAATCAAACCACGAGCCTGCAAGGCGTAGGAGTGATACATTGAATCAAAATCAATTTGCCCCAAGGTAATTAATTTGGTTCCAGGTCCAATGGAACCGGCGACAAAGCGTGGCTTTTGAACAGTGGAATAGTTATCTGCGGCGGAACGGGCAATTTGAGCGGCGATGCGATTGATCTCGACCACTCGATCCTGAAGATCAAATTCAGTCAATACAACTTTACTTCCGCCGAAAGTATTGGTTTCAACCACGTCAGCACCGGCAGCCAGGTAGCGTTCGTGTATTTTCTTAATTTTTGTCGGCGCGGTCAAATTCAAGATTTCCGGGCATCCGGAGCGGCCTGCCCATTCATCCTCACTAGGATTCAAAGCATGCACCTGAGTACCCATGGCGCCGTCAAAAAGAATCAATCCTTTGGTCAATCTATCAAAAAATGGCATGATGGCTCCCATTTTATCATAAATTAAAAGATAGATAAATAATGTCTGCTTTACAATGTTAAAATTGCCGCATCATCTTCAAATGACTCAAAACCCTGAAAAAGCAATTTTAACGTGCATAACATGAGTGCTGAAAAGATGAGGATTTGCGGAGGCAACCAAAGAGGATCATTGTTATCCCGCGGTGCGAGAAGGCAGTAAGAAGCTGCGAAGAGATTCCCTCAGCAATGACAGGAGATCACAGTGCCAAAACTGCTTTGGCGTTCAATTCGAGACGCCCAATCCTCTAGATTTTTTTTACAAAAATGCATTTATCGTCTCCAGGAGCGTAATAATCTTCCAGTTGGGCGACCAGTTGATAGTGATTGGAGAGATAAAATTGCCTTGTCGGGATATACAGATCACGGGATGACGTTTCGATGTAAATTCGATGTCCGCCCATTTCACCTAACAGCTTTTCACTCTCCTGCAGCAGCAGTTTTCCAACACCCTTGCCGCGAAAATCCCGATGGACAGCGATCCAATAGAGGTCGGCACTGGCAGCGGTTCCAGGAGTAAGACCAAAACAAGCATATCCAATCGTGGAATCGCTTATATCGGCAAAAACAAAAAAATAACCGCTTGCCTCCCCCTTCTGCAGCCGCTCCAGCACCAATTCCACGGCGATTTCGATCTCTTCCTGGTTAAAAAAATCAGTGGATGCGACTATCTCTTTAATGGATTCAGCGTCGCGTGGTTCAACCTTTGTACGTAGTGTTGTTGTATTCATGGCCATAAATTTATTATACTCTTTTTATTGTTTGTTCACGTTCAGTCCCGATGCCCGCAAGATTCTTTCGACCATCTGAGTGTAAGAATATCCTGCTGAATTCAGTGCTGCCACAAATCCAGAATCGGGTGAAATACACGGATTCACATTAACTTCCAGAACCCAGGGTTGACCCACACGATCAACACGAAAATCAACTCGGACATATCCCCGACATTCAAACAAATGCCAACATCGTCTGGAAATCTCTTCCAGCTGTGCCAGCAGCGGCGCGTCCCTTTCACTGAACTTGAAAGTCCGGACGGTATTGACAAATTCAAAAGAGGATTCATCCCATTTGGCAGCGTAATCGACGATTTCCGGTTTTCCCTGCGGGAAATTGATGAACAACATTTCTGCAGGTGGAAGTACTTCAGGTTCCTCAGCAGACGCCAGCATAGATATATTAAATTCTCTGCCGGGAATGAAAGCCTCAACAAAACATTCACCATAGCGGTTCATTCGCCTCTGCAATGATTCCTGCAGCAATCCTGCTTCATTGATGACCGAGCCTGCATCGATACCGACCGAAGCGTCTTCCCATGCCGGTTTTATAATATAAGGAGGCGGGAAAGGCGGTCCGGCGGACATCTTGGGGGACCACCAGCCCGGAGTTTTAATTCCGGCTTGGAGCAATAGTTTTTTGGTCAACACTTTATCCGTGGTCTGATATATACAAAACGAAGAACCACCACTGTAGGGAATGTTCAAAAAATCGAGTATTGTCGGGACAAAATGAGGGAATCGTCCAACACCCCCCAACGATTCCACCAGATTGAAAACAAAATCAGGGCGGAATTCTTTGAATCTTGCGAATGCACTTTTTAAATCAAGCGAGATGGGTGTTGCTTCGGGTAAAAAACCGAGTTCACGTATTGATTGTGAAACCGCCTCAACCTGTGCCAAAACGTCCTGATCATCGACGCTCGAATGATCATCAAGCTCAGTAAACAATACCGCAATTTTCACATCAAATCCCCTGCTGTTGAGGCACATAATGCGTGACAGGTGGTGCAGGAATGCGTGCCTGAGCGCTTTTTATAATCATGTCGATCAGTTCGATATAACGAATACCCCAAAAGTTGCACAGCAAAGGTAAATCAGAGTAATCAGGCCTGAGTCCGGCGAGAGGATTGATTTCCATGATGTTAGGAATACCGTGGACATCGGTTCGAACGTCAATTCTTCCGCCGTCACGACATCCCACTCCTCGCCAGGCAGCAAGCGAATATTCGACTGCTAAAGCGGCTGTTTGATCTTCAACCCGCCTGTATTGAATGTTGTCTACCCAATCCTTTTTATTCGAATATCCATATGCATTCTTGTCTGATCCGTTTAAAAATACCACCTCGATAATGCCGACAGAACGAGCCTGTTCACCTTCGCCGACGATTCCAACGGTAAATTCTCGACCCGGAAGATAGGCTTCAACCAAAACCGATTGTTGGTAAGCCGTGAGAAGATGCGCGCATCTTGCTTTCAATTCATCTGCATTGGCGATTTTTGAGGTCGTCGAAATCCCTTTCCCCGTACCCTCTGCAATAGGTTTGGCAAAAAGGGGAAATGGCAGAGTTACTTTGTCAACATCCTGAAGGGAATGAATCTCAACAAAATCCGGAGTTGGAATTCCCAGATCACGGAGAATACGTTTTGTCATCCCTTTGTGCAACGTGAGAGACAAGACCAATGGATCCGAAAAGGTGTATGGAATTTGATAGGCATCGAGAAGCGCAGGAACCTGCGCTTCTCGACCCAAACCATAAAGCCCCTCTGCGATATTGAATACCAAATCCCAGCGATCCCCTCGAACCAGGCGGTGGGTCAGGCTCCAAATATTGCCAATGCGATTCGTCTCATGTCCCAACGCCTGCAGAGTCTGTTCAATGGATTCAATAGTGATTGCACTATCAAATTCAGCAGTTTCTTCCTCGCTAAATCCTA
>Ga0105103_10001287_pt1 | contig 13935 bp, 12 predicted proteins | sample PPLLaktember2015_2_FD_79107 | JGI IMG/M metagenome (GOLD analysis project Ga0105103, IMG submission 79107) | Freshwater sediment microbial communities from Prairie Pothole Lake near Jamestown, North Dakota, USA - PPLs Lake P7 Core (6) Depth... | ecosystem: Environmental > Aquatic > Freshwater >...
ACGACTGCGGATCCTGTGCTCGCACCTTCGCCGGGTATTGCCAGGTTCCGCGGAAGATCGAAGGCCGGGATAAGCCAGTTGTGACTGATGAGGAGGTTATTGATAAAAAACGGGATACCCCCGATAAACGCACCGGCAGGGGGAAGGAATGACAAGGCAGTCTTTCCAGGAGTATTCGGGTTCCGGAATGCCCGGACCAGAACAGGAACCGCAAAGAACAGACCGGCAACAATCGTGACAAAAAACCCGACCTCCGGCCGGACCCAGATCAGGAGCCCGCAGAAAACGAACGAGATGGTTGCATCCCCTGGCTTTTGGTCGATAAGGTAGCGGACAAAAAAATACATGACGAGGGTAAAAACAGTTGCCGTCAGCATATGATCTTTTCCGGTCCCGGCCCAGAACAGGAACGATGAACAGGAAATAACTGCCATCGTACCGCCAAGTGCCAGGGACAGCGGTGCAAGGACGCGACGACATATGCCGAAAACAAGGGTTACCGTCAGGGCAAAGCAGATATGGTTGGCAAGGACGAGCGCCGCAACTTCAAACGGAGCATCGGGAGCCGAGAAGGGGAACTGCTTGTACAGGAGGATATTAATCATAAACAGGAGGAGCGAGAGGGCAAGGACGGGATAGAGCAGCCTCAGGGTTCCCTGACGGAAGGAGCGGGGGTACCAGGTGTCCAGGAGAAGCGCCGCGGCAAGGAGGCTTGCGGACCAGAGCAGGATAACGAGCAGGCGGAAATTATCCCCGAAGAAGGCGAACACCTTCACGAGGGGCAGGGCCAGCAGCGGGAGGGCAAGGGAATACATCAGCACATTCTGCCGCGAGCTGAAATACGCGGTTGCGGTACCGTTTTCCAGTACCCCGTATTTTCCTTCGCTGAACGTTACCTGGTGACCGATGTCGAGCTGGTGGAGCTGGTTGGCGGTGATCCACTCGTCATTGATGTACAGTCCCGGGCTGGTGATGGTGACAATAAAAAAAAACGAGAGGAGGAAGAGGGTGAGGGAGAGGGCATGCCTCCTGAAAAACTCAGAAAAAAACAACGGGATACCGGATCCGGCAGACGCCATGGAATCCCCGCCATGATCGGCCCCGTGCCCGGGTGCCGCCGTTTTCCGTCCGGAGGAAACCTTCGGACGGGCAGCACGTTTCTCGCCCGCCATCGGTGTTATGTCTGGAGATGATCGTATATACGCTTACGTTTTTTTGGGGGGACCGATACCACCCGGGTGCTCCGGGGATACGGTTCCGGATGCGCCGGCCGTTTCATAAAACCCCATTTTTCTTTTTATTTCTCCGGACAACTTGATTTGCCCATATTTCTCAATACAAACCCTTATCAATAAGAAATGTAATATAATCAATAGATACGCTATGGCAGTAAACCAGTCTCAGGTAGATCACATCATTACTGCCGCATCCGAAGATGATCCGGAGGTCAAGCTCCAGAACCTTGAGCGTGAAGTGGACCTCATCAAGACTTCCATCAAGCGCCTGCTCATGGACATCCGCGAGCGGATGAACGAGCTGGAAAACCCCTTCACCCTTGCTGCTTCCGGTGGTACCACGGCACCCGCGGCTGCAGCAACCATTGATACGGAAGTTGATGTGGCCAAAAAATCTGCCATGGAGGCCCGGGAAGCCGCTCTCGATGCCCGCGAATCCCAGCTCGATGCAACCAAAGCCAAGTTCGAATCCGAAAAACGGGCAGAAACCGTGGCGGAAAAGCCGCAACCCGCCCGGCAGGCTCCTGAAGACCGTCCTCACCTCATGGATGATCAGGTCCTCGCACTCCTGCGGTCCCAGGTTGCGCTCCACGAGAAAAATCCCGTGGCCGCCGCAGTCATGCCGGCCACACCGGCACTTCCGGCCGCCCCGGTGAACGAGAAACTCCGGCTCCAGAAAGTGTACAAACTGTTCAAGTGGACGCACCAGTCCGTGAAAAAATTTGGTCACGACCGTCTCGAGATTATGCTCGAATCCTACCGTGCGATGGGATATATCACAAAAGAGTCCTGTGACGAGATCCGGGAAATTTCCCGGCTGATGCCGGCAAACCTCGGGGAGGAACCCGAAGTCGGGCCGGATGAGTTCGTTGCCGAGCTGTATGCCCTCAACCGTATCCTTGTGCCGAGCGACACCTCCCTTGACCGGGACATGATCGAGGTGATGATGGAGAAGCGCCAGCTGGAGCCACTGTCAAAGGAGATCGGCGGCGGGGAACGCCCTGCATTTTCCCGATCAATCCTGGAAAAAAAAGTATCCGCTGCACGGAAAACCGATAAGGATGAAGAGTGGATGAACTTACCGGACAGGATATAAACCGATGTCTTCTGAGACCATCACCACGGCATTGTTTATGATCTCCGCCGTCATCGCTGCCGGTGTCCTGATCAATGCCGTCTATCCTGTCGTATATACCATGGCGGGCACGTTCTCGTCCACGACCCATGAGTCTGATGTGCGGATGCGGACGGATTTCAAGGTCATCAGCACCGTTGCATCTGCTGGTTCGCCGGGTACTGCCCAGGTGTGGATGAAGAATACTGGTTCTGAACGGATCCCTCTTGCAGATATCAGGAGATCAGATGTTTTCTTTGGTGAAGTCGGTAATTTTGACCGCCTCACCTATGCAGACGTTCTGCCATCTGCCCTGCTCAGCGGGGAATGGACCGAGGATTTCAGCAGCCCGGGTTATGACCTTGACGGGAATGCTCTGTGGGATCCGGGTGAGACACTAAAAATAACAGCAAAGACCACGATTCCGGCAAGCGGTAACGAGGTATATTTCCAGTTCTCCCTCCCTATCGGCGTATGGCGATCACATCAGTTCACGGTGAGCTGAACAGACATGGCCATTGCAGAGATCATCGGGGCGGCGGTGGGTGTGATGCTCCTCGTCATTGTGGCGTATATTGTCGTGGGCAGCACCCTTTTTGCCGCTGAAACGGTGACCAGTGCGCAGAAGGATCTCACCCTCCGGCAGGAAGCCCGCATCCGGACGGCATTTACCATCACCGACCAGTATAACCTGACCGACACGAGAATAATTCTGGCAAACATCACCAACACCGGCAATGAGATCATCAGCGATTTTAAGCATATGGATGTGATAGTGTATGATAAGGATTCCGGGGAATACGAAGTCTGTATCTATGATACAACCGGCGGCACTGCCGGCACGTGGAATATTGCCGACCGGTATAATGAGTTCATCCATCCCTATTCGCTGGACCCCGGTGAGAAGTACCAGATACGGATAATGTCCAGGGGAAATCAACCAAAATGGTTCCAGATAACAACTGCAAACGGGATTTATGATTCAGCAATGGTATAAGAAAAGGAGGGAACGGCAATGGCAACAATTTCTGACCTGATGGGAGGCGAGGACCGGCAGATTATCTCAACAGGCAACAGCGAACTGGACAAGAAAATTGCCGATGGTCTCCCGCTGGAGTCGCTCACCCTTATCGAAGGGGAGAACGATACCGGGAAGAGTGTCTTAACCCAGCAGATCATCTGGGGGGCAATGAAACAGGGGCTGTCCGTGGACCTTTTCACCACGGAAAGCACCAGCAAGAGTTTCATCAAGCAGATGGAATCCATGAGCCTTGACATCTCGGAGTATTTTGCCTGGGGATACCTCAAGGTGTTCCCGCTCCATGTCGTCGGCTTTGAATGGAAAAAGGAGGAGATGGTGGGTATCCTCTCCCACCTGATAACACATATCCAGAACAGCAAGTCGCAGGTCATTATTGTCGATTCGCTCACCCTGTTTACCGAGTATGCCCAGACCGATGCAATCCTGACCTTCTTTACCAACTGCAAGTCGCTCGTGGACCACGGCAAGACCATTCTCATCACGCTGCATACCTACGCGTTTGAGGAAGACACGCTCGTGCGCGTCCGCTCGATCTGCGACGCCCACCTGAACATGAAAAAAGCACTGGTCGGCGACAAGTACGTGATGGTCATGGAAGTCGTCAAGGTCCGGGGAGCACGGAAGACAACGGGGAACCTGGTCAGTTTCGAAGTCCACCCGGGATACGGGATGAAGATCATACCCATGAGCTTTGCGAGGGTCTGATATGGGCTCGCCCACGATGGCGGTGAACCTGCCGTTCAAGCCGGAACCACTCGATTCGAACATTGACTTTTACAGCGATATCGAATCGAGCGCCCTCTACAAGATGCTCCCGGCCAATGCCAAGGAATATGTCCGGGCAAGTCCCCACCTGCTCGAGTACCTGCACGTCTTTCCGGTGAATACCTACGGCATTCCCCTTTTCCTCTCCGAGCTGAAAAAAGACCTGCGCACCATGAAAAGCCCCAACATCATCTACCCGGTCAACGATACAACGTTTGTCCATATCCTCCCGGATCCCGATGATGTCAGGAACTACTACATCCCGATTGAGCCGTCGTTCCTCCACTCGGTCAGCATGATGCTCCCTGCGATCGAAGTGAAACTGATCGATCTCATCGACGGGCTTGAAGACGATCCCATCAGTGACAAGGAGCGGGCGGAAGTACTCAAGAAGATGCTTGCCGCGGTTTCGGTGATCCGGCCAAAAGGCAGGGACCTTGCCCTCATGACCGGATCCAATGCCGGGGGTGCGCAGGATTTCAAGTCCAGGATCACGACCTTCCTCAACACCGATTTCACGGCCAAGAAGAATATGAAGGACACCAAAAAGAAGCACCAGGTGCCGCTCACTCCCGAGGGCAGGATCATCCTGACCGATGAGGAATACCGGGCAATCGAGTACCTCCTCATCCGGGACAAGATTGACATGGGGGTGCTCAAACCGTTCCTCTCGGACCCCTATATTGAAGATATCTCCTGCGATGGTGTCGGGCCGATCTTTATCGAGCACAAGATCTTCAAGGGATTAAAATCCGTCATCGAGTTCAAGGTCTCAAGCGAGCTCGACGAATTTGTCGTCAAGATGGCAGAACGGATCAAGCGCCCGATCACGTACCGGAGTCCCATTGTGGATGCCACGCTCCTTGACGGGTCTCGTATCAACATCGTGTACGGTACTGCCATATCCCGGCACGGCAGCAACTTTTCCATCCGTAAAGTGAACGAGGTGCCCCTCTCCATCCTCAACATTGTCGAGAGCAATGGTATCGATTACATGGCTGCCGCATACATCTGGATCTGTGTGGAATACGGTATGTCACTCTTCGTTTCCGGGGAAACGGCGAGCGGGAAGACCACGCTCCTCAACGCAATTACGGGGTTCATTCCCCCGGAGAACAAGATCGTTACGATTGAAGACACGCCCGAGCTCAACGTGCCGCACCGGAACTGGATCCGCGAGGTCGCACTGGCGAAAGGAAAGGGTGAAGGTGGCGGTGCGAGCGGTGAGGTATCCATGTTCGACCTCTTAAAAGCTGCACTCCGCCAGCGGCCGAACCAGATCCTTGTCGGGGAGATCCGTGGTGTCGAGGGGAGCGTTGCCTTCGGCGCCATGCAGACCGGTCACCCCGTCATGAGCACGTTCCACGCAGCATCGGTGGAAAAACTGATCCAGCGTCTCTGCGGAGACCCGATCAATATCCCGAGGACCTACGTGGATAACCTCAACCTTGTCATTATCCAGAGCGCGGTGAAGCGCCCGGACGGGCAGCTGGTCCGCCGGATGATCAGCTGCAACGAGCTCGTCGGGTTCAACCCTGAGACACAGGGGTTTACCTTTGTCCAGATGTTCACCTGGGACCCCGTGTCGGATACGTTTATCTGGACCGGCAAGGGCAGTTCATTCCTTCTCGAGAACAAGATCGCAACCATGCTGGGCATGCCCGAGAGCAGGAAAGCCGAAATTTATCTTGAAGTGGAGAAACGGGCAAAAATTCTGGAACGGCTCCACAAGGCAGGGTATACCAAATTCTGGGACCTGTTCCACATGATGACCAAGATCAAGAAACAGGGACTCCTTACCATAGGCTCCTGATATGGCTGAACCCCCTCAGGCCCAGGCCCCGCCGGCAAAAGAGGCAAAGCAGCTCCCGTTCGCCTCCACGGTCAGCGACCTGAAAGATAAAATTGCCCAGGTCACGGAGAACAGGAAGATGGGAGCTGACCTCCTGTTTACCACGACCTATATGGCATCGCTGGCGCTCGCGAACGCATCGCGGCCGGAAATTTTTTCGTATGCATCAAACCGGAAAGAGTACATCTCGTCAAAATATATCACGAAAGTGGACACGTACGTGAAAAAATGGGGTTACAGCTATGCCGAGGGGCTGAGTATTGTTGCCGACCGGGTGAACAATACGATCCTGAAGAGCTTTTTAAGCAGGTATGCAAATGCCATTGACTCGAGCGTTCCTGATGATGAATACTTAAATAACGAACTTTCAACGGTCCGGAGCGTGTACCGGAGCCAGGTCGAGCAGGGCCTCGAAACGATGACAAAATGGGGAGATGCCTACGTTGCCATGCTCCTGTCGGGAACGGTCATCGCCGTCACCCTCATGATATCCATTGCCATCTATTCCCCGGCCGGCATTGAAACAACCCTTGGCATGTCCTATGCCATCATCTTCCTGATCTGTTTTGGCGGGAATGTGCTCATGTATACCTCCGTGCCGGAGGATGCCAAGTCCCACGGCCTGATAACCCGGTCGTCCAAAGAACAGCAGACCATCCATGCCATGGAGCGGATTATTATTCCCCTTGCCATTGTCGCTGTGCTTGTCATGCTGCTCCTGGGGATCAATGCCGGGCTCATCTACGTCCTTGTCGGGATCCTGATGGCCCCGATGGGCATTATCGGGTTCATCGATGATGCCAACATCACCGTGCGGGACAGCGATTTCTCCACCTTCATCCGCAGCCTCGGCGCGGTGATGGGGGGGCAGGGCATGACGGCGGTCTATGCCCTTGCTACGATCGACAAGAAATCGCTGGTTGCCTTAGAACCGCTGGTCAATTCCGTGTACTCCAAGATGAACCTTGGCCTCGACGACAAGCAGGTCTGGGACAAATTCATCGGCGAGTCGGGGAGCAACCTCATCTACAAGTACCTCAACATCTACCTGGACACGGTGACCCTCGGAGGCCCGCCCGACGCGATCGGGACCGTGGTCGGGTCTTCGATGCTGGAACAGACCCTGCTGCGGGAGAAAAAAGACATGCATGCCCGCAGTTTCATCATCCTCTTGGTGCCGATGCATATCGCGATGGCCGGGATCTTTGTCGTCCTGTACCGTATCATGGTCGTGCTGACGGGATCCGTCTCTACCATGATGGCCAAGTTCCAGCAGACGTCTTCTGCTGCCGGGGCAACGGGAGCGGCCGGGGGCGTCTCTGCCGACAGCGCACTGGGCGGAATGTCCTTTTTTACTAATTTTCCCGAGAAGGAGATGGGGGTGTATGTTCTCATCAGCCTGACTATCATCACCGTATCCAATATTTTTGCAGCACGGATAGTAGGGGGTGGCGACAGGTATATGTTTTATTTTTATGCAGCACTATTCTGTTTACTGACTGGTCTTGTGCTCCTCGTCGGACCCATTGCAGTCGGTCTGTTCTTCAGCCCGGAAGGGCTGACAAAGATGGCCGGGGGATCCGGGGCACTGGGGATGTATCTGGTATGAAAGAAGGCATGCGAAAACCAATCCTGTTTGCCGTCATTGTCGTGGTCGGATCGGTGCTCGTCCTGTTCGATATCCCTCTTGTCATTCTTATACCCTTCATCCTCGTTGTGGGTTTTTTTACCCTCCTGGCACTGGGCTCCATCACCATTACCGAGATCAGGCAAGGCATTGCCGGACTCGGAAAAAGCGGGATCCTCAAACGTCTGAACGATATCAAATTCTTCGAGAAAAAAGCACCGGATACAAAAAAAATCACATCACCGCTCCCTGAAAAGAACGAGGTAAAAAAAGGAGGCAGGAACGAGGACAGGGCAAAGCCCGGTTTTACCACTCATATCACGGCATTTTTCTCCTCGATCGGTTCCTTACGATCCGTGCTCCGTCAAAGGAGCAGCCAGACAAAAAAGGTGGAAGACATCAACAAGCTTCTCGATAAAACGGTCAGTGAGAAAGTATCGGCTCCCCCACCGTCCGGCACAGCACCGGCGATCCCGGCCGGTGGCGGCGGGGCAGGCTCTAAAACAGCACCGGACCTGGATGATCCCTTCCTGTCCCTCTCCGGGGATGAATTTGACGAAGGCCTGCTGGACGGACTGGGAGATGACGGCGGACTGATGACGCCGGCGCCGGCTCCAGCGGGAGAACCGGTTTTTGATCCCAAAGACTTTCCGGATCTGGAACCGGAAGGCCCGGACCTCCCCCCACCCACACCTGCTGTCAGTTCCCCGGCAGGGGACCTCCCCGTGGATACCGGTGCAGGCGCCGGCGGGGGCCTTGACGAGTTCGCCGGACTTGACGGGGGCGACCTGTCAGATGCGGATCTTGGCGATCTGGACAACCTGAGCCTCGATGATGTCAGCCTTGACGCAGATCCTGGCGATACCCCAGCTCCTGGTGTACCGGATGCAGCGGCACCAGCCGCTGCACCTGCAGCCGGCGGCAATGCCGTAAAAACGGCATGGGTACCATCAGATGCCCCGAAAAATGCAAATGAGCGGGAAGACGCGGTTTCAACCCAGGCTGACATGGCAGCCTTTGCCGGCGGTTCCTCCGGGGACGAGGACCTGCTCAGCTCCATAGCATCGGATGTAAAACACGCAGCAAAAGAACAGGACTTAAGCCTCCTGCGGGACCTCAAGGATTTCAGGGCGCAGGCGTCTGAGATCGAGAACGAGCTCGGCGGCATGTACGAACGCATGAACCGTGCCCAGCAGACCAGGAGAAAAAACCCTCCCGACACAAAGGGAAAATAGGTGCAAAACAGAATCTGATACACGGATTGTGGCAGATACTATTGACAGGACGGTGATACCCCATGAAAGAAGTTCCGGTAAAGATCGAACACAATAACCAGTGGATTGTGATAAAACTGGGTGTCGGGGAAGACCGGATCGTATTCCCTGCCCCGGTGAACAGGGAAATCCTTTTCAAAACGATAACGGATGTTGCGGAGCGCAGGAATATCTTAATCATCACCGCAAAAACAGACACCGAGGCAATCTATAAAATCCTGTCCGTGGAAAAAGTCCTCCAGATCTTAAAAAAGATGATACTTGTCTCGTGCAATGCGTACCGCCTGATGGCATATTTCATGTCGCCGGCAATCCGCGGGGGAGTGATGGTGAAGGATGCCCAGTGGGAGAAAGGCAGCATTGTCGTCGTCCTCTCCGGGATCTGGTTTGTCAGCGCAACCCGGCAGATCTGCGTCCCTGTCGTGGATGTTGCAGCCATCGAACTCACCAAACGCGATGTACAGGGAAAACCAACGGATGTCGTACGGATCGACCACATTGACTCCGGGGAGGTGGCAGCCAGTTTCGTGCTCTGTCCGCTCTCGACGCTCCAGGTTTTGTACAATTTCTTAAAGGAAACCACCAAGAGCATGGATATGAAGGGAACCGAGCTGGACGGGATCGACCAGCAGGTTGCCATGCTCGTCTATTCCGGCATGGACTCCCATGCCATTGAAAATATGCTGAATATCCCCCCAAAACAACTGGACGCTATTTATGAAAAGATCCTGAAACTGGGCCTTGCAGAAGTGGTGATTGTAAGGCGGGAGATCCAGCTGACCACCAAGGGTGTCCGCTACATATCAGATGCGACAAAAGCCCAAACAAACTGATTTTTTTCCTTTTTTTTTTCCAAAACCTCTTTATGGAATGATATACCAATAAGTTATTTGATCGTCATGGGAAAGATTCTGATCGTGGATGATACTCTGTTCATGAGAACCCTCTTAAAAAATATCCTGTTCTCCGGTGGACATACCATTGCAGGCGAAGCGGGGGACGGTGAAGAAGCCGTGATCCGGTATAAGGAACTGAAACCCGACCTTGTGACCATGGATGTCGTGATGCCCAAACAGAATGGTATCGAGGCACTCAAAGCGATCAAGGCTTTTGACCCGGCAGCCCGGATCGTTATGTGCACGGCAGTCGGACAGGAACAGATGGTGAAACTCGCCATCAAGAGCGGGGCCAAGGGGTATATCGTCAAGCCATTCCAGGCACCAAAAGTCCTTGAAGAAGTCAAAAACGTTCTCGCAGCCTGATCTGTATGGTCAAAGTACTTACAGTTGATGATTCCGTGTTCATGCGCACGGTCATCCGGGACATGCTGGTAAAGGATCCCTCAATCGAAGTCGTGGGTACCGCATCCAATGGTATCGAGGCACTCGAAAAGATCCAGGCCTTAAAGCCGGATGTCATTACCCTTGACATTGAAATGCCGAAGATGAACGGCCTTGAGGTCCTGCGTGAGCTGCAGAAGGCAAAAGTCCGTCCCAAGGTCATCATGCTCAGTTCCCTGACCTCAAAGGACGCCGACTCTACGGTCGAAGCCATCCGCCTGGGTGCAGATGATTTCATGCTCAAACCAAAAGATCTTCCTCATGTCCGTGATATTGCCGACGAACTGGTAGCCAAAGTCAAACATCTCATGACCCTTGATGCATCGCCACGGACCCTGAAAAAATCCGACCGTCCGGGAGGCGCTGCCCGGCGTGTGGTCCTCATCGGGTCATCGGCCGGGGGACCCCCGATGCTTGACACGCTTCTTGCAGCCCTGCCGGCAGACCTGCCGGCCGGTGTTATCATCACCCAGCACATGCCAACCGGGTTCACCGCAGCCCTTGCTGAGCGCTTCAACCGTATTGCCCGCCTTCCCGTCAAGGAGACCGAGAACGGCGATATTGTGGAGACCGGAAAGATCCTCCTCTCAAAAGCCGGCGTCCATACGGTCATCAGCGGGGTCATAGACGGCAACGGGTCCCGGAGCGGGCGTATTGTCCATACCTCGGCGCCACCGCTCCACGGGGTCCGGCCCGCTGTTGACAAAACCTTCGAATCGGCTGCCCAGGTCTATGGGAACCGGTGTGTTTCGGTGATCTTAAGCGGCATGGGCAATGATGCCGGAGGGGGCGCAAAGGCCGTAAAGGAGGCCGGAGGTGTGAGCATTCTCTGTGACGAGAAGGATTGCCTTGTCTACGGCATGGCACGTTCGGCAATCCAGCAGAATGCCGTTGACAGGGTCCTGCCGCTCACAAGCCTTGCGGCGGAGATTGAACGGGTTGTGTTGCAGATGGGGGACTAAATGGCGTCTGAATTCGAAGCATACCGGGGTCTGTTTGTTGCTGAATCCCGGGAAAACCACGAGAACCTGGTAAAAAACCTCCTTATACTCGAGAAAGGACCGGACCAGAACGCTATTGATGAGATATTCCGTTCGGTCCATACCCTTAAGGGCGCGTCTGCTTCCATGGGTTTTGCCGAGATGGAACACCTCTGCCATTCCATGGAAGATGTTTTCCAGCTTGTCAGGAGCGGGAGTGCGGAGGTGTCACGGGATCTGGAGGACCTCCTGTTAGCCTGTTCGGATATACTCGAACAGATGATTGACGATATCGAAGGCGGCGGGGACTCATCATCCAAGATCGCAGATGACCAGATCTGTGCGCTTAAGGAATGGTCCGGCGGGCAGAAAGGCGCCATGTCAACCGTGACGGATAAGGCGCCAGCGGCAGCCCTGCGGGAGGACACGGTCGCTGCCTTCAGCAACAGTCCGGCAACGGGAACCGTGCCGGAATATGACATAGTCATCACGGTTGCCCCTGAATGCGCTATGAAGGATGTCCGGGCAATGCTTGCGATCGGGAACCTTGAGGCCCTCGGGACAATCCGGACCATGACTCCTGCAAAGGACCTGGTTGATGAAGGAAAATTCGACGGTACGTTAACCCTGTGCATTGCAAGTGAAGCCGGAGAAGAGGCGCTCCGGACCGCTGCACAGGGAACGGAGATTGCTGCAGTAGAGATCCGGCCGGCAGGCCGGCAGCAGGAGACTGCCGATACAGGCACGACAGGTACCTCATCAAAAAAACAGCCTGACACGGATAAAAAACCGGGAGCAGCTGATAAAAGCAGGGAGATCAAAAATCTCCGGGTTGATATCACCCAGCTCGACCATATCATGAACCTTGTCGAGGATCTTGTCATCAACCGTGGCAGGCTCAAGCAGATCGCTGATCAGCACCATATCAAGGAGATGGATGAAGCGATCGGCATGGTGGAACGATCGGTCTCCGATCTCCAGAACCTGATGATGCTCATCCGGATGATCCCCTTAAACCACATCTTCAACCGCCTGCCCCGCGTGGTCCGTGACGTTGCCCAGTACGACTCAAAAGAGGTTGAATTTGTCATGGAAGGCGGGGAGACCGAACTTGACCGCAGCGTCATGGACGGCTTGAACGACCCGCTCCTCCACCTTATCCGGAATGCCGTGAACCACGGCATTGAAGCACCCGATGTACGGGAAAAGGCCGGAAAACCAAGGAAAGGGTTTGTCAAACTCACGGCACACCGCGATCGCGACAACGTCATCATCGAGCTGATCGATGACGGCGGCGGCATCAATGTCGAAAAGGTCAAGAGAAAAGCAGTGGAGAAAGGACTGATCACCCAGGAAACCGCGGATACGTACACCACCGAGCAGGCAATCGACCTCCTGTTCCAGCCGGGGTTCTCAACCGCCGACAAGATTACCGACATCAGCGGCCGTGGTGTCGGTCTCGACGTGGTCAAGCGTTCCATTGAGGCACTGAAAGGCACCATCCGGGTCGAGACGACCCCCGGAAAAGGCAGCAGGTTCGAGCTGCTTCTCCCGCCCACGATGGCCATTGTCGATGTCATGATTGTCAGAATCAACGGGAAGCGGCTGGGGATACCGATCAGCAGCATCGTTGAGGTTGCCAATTTCCGGCGGGCTGAAACCCACCGCATCGGCAAAGGTGAAGCGATCCTCCTCCGGGACGAAGTTCTCCAGATCCTCTGGCTCAATGATATGGTCGGGGCCTCCGCTTCCTGCGAGATCCTCATCGTTGTGCAGTACCAGAAGCGGAAGTGCTGTATTCCGGTCGACATTGTCGAGGGCAAGCAGGAAGTCGTGGTCAAACCCTTAAGCAGCTTTATCGGGAACACCCGTGGTGTCAGCGGGGTTACCATCCTCGGGGACGGGGATGTCATCCCGGTCCTTGACGTGAATACCATGTAGGAGACTATCATGAAATTATCAGCAGTCCAGGCAGATGCAATGCAGGAACTGGGAAATATCGGTGCTGCCCATGCGGCCACCACGCTTTCCCAGATGCTCGGGAGTACGGTTCAGATGAGCGTGCCGGGGATCAAGGCAGTAGACATAGCCGAACTCGGCAACTATATGGGTGAAGAGTCGGCAGCCATGGTCGCCTTTGAGCTCCAGGGGGAGATCCAGCACGGAGGGTTTATCATCTTTTATATTACCCGCGAATCCGCGATCCGGCTGACCAACACGATGCTGGGGCTCACCGACATGAACCGGCCCATGAACGAGATGGACGAAAGTGCCTTAATCGAGGTGGGAAATATCATGGTCTCCGCCTTCCTCGACGCAACAGCAGAGCTGCTGGGATTTGTGATGATTCCTTCGCCCCCTGCAATGACGATTGACATGGTCCACGCTGCCATGTCCTCCCTGATCGCCGGCATGGGAGAGGAGATCGATGAAGTGCTCCTCTTCTCCACCGAGCTCACCTGTGAAGAGCACAAGATCGACAGCGATATTATCATGATGCCGGAAAACAAAACTCTCGTCCAGATTGTCGGGCTTTTGGAAAATATGATGAAACCCGTATAATCCCTGTGACTTCCATGCCTGACCTGCCTCCCCATAACGGACAAACGGCCATGATAGGTATTGGCGAATACCGGGTAGGAACATTCCCGATGATGACCATAGGTCTTGGATCCTGTATCGGACTTACCCTCTATGACGAAACGG